>Ga0302324_100007094_pt1 | contig 23938 bp, 26 predicted proteins | sample Palsa_T0_1_FD_201949 | JGI IMG/M metagenome (GOLD analysis project Ga0302324, IMG submission 201949) | Peat permafrost microbial communities from Stordalen Mire near Abisko, Sweden - Palsa_T0_1 | ecosystem: Environmental > Terrestrial > Soil > Palsa > Peat permafrost | place: Sweden: Abisko... | reverse complement strand
ACGAGATCGCAGCGGTGCTGCAGCGCCGGCTGGTGCCCAAGCCGGGATTTGCTGACCTGTTCGGCGTCAGCGGCCGCCGGTGGCTGGACGGTCTCGAGCTACCGGTCGAGGAGCGCGAATCGATCGACGCGGGCATGCGGCACATCGCGTTCATGGATCAGGAGATCGCCGCGGTCGACCGGCTGGTCGCTCAGCAGGCGTTGGCGTGGCCGGAGATCCGCCGGTTGATGACAGTGCCGGGCGTGAACCTGATCTGCGCCGCGTCGTTCCTTGCCGCGATCGGCGAGTCCTCGCGGTTCTTCACGAGCCGCAAGCTGGTGGCCTACCTCGGGCTCGACCCGAAGGTCCGCCAGTCCGGCGAGACCCCGGCGCGGTCAGGCCGGATCTCCAAGCGCGGATCGGCGTCCGCCCGCTGGGCGCTGGTCGAGGCCGCGTGGAGCGTAGTCAAGCAACCCGGCCCGCTACGCGCGTTCTACGAACGGATCCGCGCCATGCGCGGTCACGGCAAAGCGATCGTCGCGACCGCCCGGAAACTCACCGTCCTGTTCTGGTGCATGCTCACCCGCTCAGAGGACTACGCCCACCAGCGCCCCGCGCTGACCAAGAAGAAGCTCCGCCAACTCGAGCTCACCGCCGGCGCGCCCGCGCGCACGAAGCAGGCCGCCGGGATCTGGAGTACCAACCGGGCGATCCTGCACGCCGAACGCGCCCTCACCGAACAGGCCGAGATCTCCTACAAGCGAATGGTCACCGACCAACAAGCCGGCAAGCCATCCAAAAAAGTGGGCGCGAGCGCGACACCGGAGCGCGCATAAACAAAGGCCCTCGAAGGGCAAAGCTGCGCGGCAGACTGAAAGCTCCTGACGTCTGCACTTCGCTACGTCAGTCGCCCGCGCCCACCACACAATCTAAACGATAGGAGGGCGCCGAAGTCGGAGTGCAGAAGCTGCCGAATGCCTACGTACGCTCGCCTCCTCAAGCTAGCGCTAGCCGGAGAAGACTTTCCGATGCGCGTGGGCGCGCGCTATGGGGTGATGGCGGATACGAATGGGGGCGACCACCTCCCAAATGTGCTCGATGACATCCCAGCGCTCAACTATCACATGCTCGGTGCCCGGGATCTGAAGTCAGTGATCGCCGACATGCTCCGGTACTCCCGCCACGCGTTTCTGGTTTTCTCGCAGACCCAGTCCGAGTACGCGTCGGTCTATCGCACGACCCCAGCGGGTTCGCTTGAGAGCCTAGATCGGGCTGTCAGTCGGTCCCCACGTTTTTCGCTCTGGTTCCACAATGGCGACACGCGCATCTACCGACTGATCGACAGCGCCGCGGTCAGTCGGACAGTTGGCACACGTCATTGGCACCGAGCACATCCGATAACCGTCCGCGTGCACCAGCCACCGTCATCCGCTGGGTTGACGGATACGGCTGCTCGAGACGAGCAATGACGACTCTGAGCGACAAGCAGGCCCAGTTGTCTTCAACGGCGAGTCCAGGAGGCGATTGGCCGCCAGGATCCGCGACGCCGGTCGTCGAGGCAGCGACTCGTGAGGCCTTGCGCGGCATGTTTGCCAGAGACTCGCTGTACATGGTCCTTTGGGGCGTGCAACTCGCCATCTTCGCGGTGTGCGTGCCAATCACCACACGGCTGCTTGGCCCGGTTGGGTTTGGGCGCCTCGCTTCGGCGATTGCGGTGATGCAGATCCTGGTCGCGCTGGGCAGCTTCAGCCTTCAAGCCGCCGTACAGCGGCTCTACGCAGATCCCGATGGGGAACGAAATGCGCGTCGCGTTGTGTCGCTTGCGATTCTTCTGGCGACTGCTTCGTTCGCGCTCGCCGCAGAAACCGGGCCATTGTGGTGTCACGCGCTAGGGCTTGGGACCTACGGCCCGACGATCCAGCACGCAGTGGCCTGGGCGGCGCTCACCGCGATAAGCAATGCCGCGCTCGGACTCATCCGAAGCCGCGACCAGTTGTTCGCGTTTGGGATTGTCACAGTGCTGCAGTCAGTTGTGGCCGAGGTTCTGAGCCTGCTGCTGGTCCTGCTGGTGCGTCGGACGGCATCCGAGTTCGTGCTCGGCGAGATGATCGCGCAGGGTGCGACTGTGGTCGTCGCTCTGCTGGTGGTCCGGCCGTTGGCGCTTCGGCGGCGTGATCTGTCGATGCTCAGACAAGCGCTCCGCTACTCGGGAGGCCTCGTGCCGGCAGCGCTAGCCACGTTCGTGCTCGACGCCTCGGACCGGCTGATCATTCGCCACGATCTAGGGTCGTCGGCCGTTGCACGCTACGCCGTGGCCTACAACATCGCCAATCTCACGATCGTCTTACTCGGCGTCCTAGCAACCGTGTGGATGCCGCGGATCTTCTCGCTCGCTGACGAGAGAGTTCGCGCGTCGGTGTTGACCGCGAGTCGAAACGTCGTGTACGCCCTCTTGATCCCAGCCGTGCTGGGCGTGACAGCGGCGTCGCCGATCCTCTTGAAGATCTGGGCCCCGCCCAGTTACCGGCCTGCGGGTCTGCTGCTAATAGTTGCCATCGTGGCGGTGACAGCGTTCCCCTACGCGGGGATGCTTGCGGCCGGGAGGGTTCTTATGCTCGCCAAGAGCACTTTGACTGTCGGAATTGCGACGGTGATCGCCGGGCTCGGGAACATCGGGATGAATCTACTACTCGTTCCGAGGCTGGGGATCACTGGCGCAGGCCTCAGCACTTTCCTCGCGTACGGACTCCTCTTTGCCTTGCAGGCGTCTCGCGCGCGCAGAGTGATCCGTCTCCCCGCTCCACCGAAGATTCTGGTTACCAAGGTCGCCGCGGCCGTGACGGTCAGCATCCTCTCGTCGCAGTTGCCGTCGAGCTCGATCCTTACAGCCGCAAGGGTGTTCGTCGCGATCGCCTGTCTTGTGCTATTCGCGGCAATGCTCTCAAACATGCTGACGCCGTCGCGCTCTGCTGTGGCGCGACGGATTGCTGCTGTTGTCCATCCCACCGACGTGGCGATCCTGACCTGATGGCGCCGACGGCAGGAGCAGCAGTGGTTCTCGCCCATGCCGACGCGGCCCAGGTGCGACGGCTGATCGGAGCTCTGACGGGGATCGAGGTTTTCCTGCATTGTGATGCGAAAACGCCGAATCGCGTGTTCGCGGCAATGACAGAGCCGAGCGGGGCGTGTGTGCATGCTGTTCCGCGCCGGAGAACGAGCCTGTCAAGTTGGTCGCTCGTCGCGGCAGAGCTGGCCGGAATCAAGATGGCGCTCGCACAGAGCCGAGCTGAGCACATCATCGTCATGTCCGGAAGCTGCTACCCGCTGGTTTCGACTGAAGGGATCGAGGACGAACTCGCCGGTTGGAGAGGTCGGTCTCGCCTGGAGCTCAACCCTCTTCCTTACGCACCGTGGGGGAGACGGCGTGCCCCCGACGGCGGCCTGTGGCGTTTCGAGCACCGCTTCGTCACATTTCGCGGCCAGGTCGTTTTCCTGGGTGACATGCCGGTTCCGACGATCCGGCGCAAGGTTCCGACAGATCTGCAGCTCCACGCTTCATCGCAATGGAAGATCTACGCGCGAGAGCATGCAGCAACCCTTCTGCGTGTGCTCGATGAGCGTGCGGATCTGCTCAAATTCTGGCGTACAACGCTGATCCCCGACGAGTCGTGCGCCGCATCGATCCTCCGTTCGCCGGCTCTGGTGGGAACCACTGCGGAAAGCGTCTGCGATGACCTGCCGTGGTACATGGAGTGGCCGCAGGTGGATCCCCGCCACCCACGGTGGCTCGCGGATGAGCACACCCCGCTGCTTGGGGAGGCTCGGTTCGCGCACCCAAGAGATCCGCTCCTAGACCGGGGCCCAATTGAGGACCGGAGCAGAGATGGTCACCGCAAGCTGTTCGCTCGCAAGCTCTCGTCGCACGCGTCGTCGCTCGTCGACATGATCGACGCGGAGCTGCGGACATGATCACGCAACCCAGGCCAGAGAAGGTCGATGATGCAAACCAATGGTTACCTACCGATCGGCCCATTCGCGCATATGGATCCGACTGCAGTGGCGCAGATGTCGCTGGATCAATCCCCGCTTCAGCTGAAGCCCCTGGGTTCCGGCTGGCCGCAGGCGGCACGAGACACATTGCTGCTCGTGCGCCTTCATGACTTGCCGCTTGCGCTCGTGTACATCGACTCGCCGCCGGAGCAGGTCGACGAGCTCCTGCTTGCGGACGCCATCTGGCGCCAGGCAGCGGATCTAATCCTTCGCCATGTGGAGGCCTGCGGGTGCGCCGACCCCCCATCCGACGCGACCGCGCTCATCAGGCTCTTTCCGCCAGATAAGAGCGAGCACACGCCGTCGCCTCCGGTCGACCCGAGCCTCAGCGTGGCGCTCATAATCCCGACTGCTGGCCGAGGCGACCGACTGGCCCGCTGCCTCGACTCGCTGGTGTTGCTCGAGCGTGCGGACCTCGAGATCATCGTCGTGGATAACGCACCCAGCTCGGGGAACGTTGCCGACGTCGTCGATGCGGCGGCCAGCCGCCTGCCCGGCATTCGATACATAGCCGAACCACGCCCGGGCAGCTCGGTCGCCCGCAACCGCGGTATCGCGGAGACCGACGCGGAGATCGTCGCGTTCACGGATGACGATGTCATCGTGGACGCCCACTGGCTCGACTGGCTGATGTCGCCGTTCGCAGCGGACAACGTCGGATGCGTGACGGGCATGGTATTGCCGCTCGAGCTCGAGACACCGGCGCAGAAGCAGTTCGAGCTGTACGCCGGGTTCTCCAAGGGCCTCGAGCGACACGTCTACGATCTCGGCGCGCACAGCGCATCGGGCCGCCTGTTGTATCCGTACTGGGGCGGGGTGTTCGGTTCGGGCAACAGCATGGCCTTCCGAAGGGGTGCGCTGGTTCAGGAAGGGGGATTCGATCCGGCTCTTGGAGCCGGAAGCGTTGCTCTCGCCGGCGCGGACATCGAGGCACTGAGTGCAGTCGTACGGCGCGGCGACCAGCTCGTCTACGAGCCGCGGTCGTTCTGCTGGCATGAGCACCGGCGCGACGATGACGCGCTTCGACGCCAACTCTTCAACTATGGGGCTGGGTTCACCGCGATCCTGACGAAGTCGCTTCTGTGCGACCGACGATTCCCTCGCGCGATTGCGCGATCTGTTCCCGTCGCGGTTCGCCTGCGCCGGAGTCGTCGCAACAACCCGTCGACGACACAAACGCCGCAGCTCCCACAGGACCTGGCACGGCTACAGCAGCGGGGAATGCTGGGCGGACCGACGCGGTATCTCAAGAGCATCCGGTGGGCACGGCGCCTAGCGCTCGACGACGCGATCCGGGGTCGGTGACCGTGACGTCTGCGACAACGCCTGGAGGGTCGGCCGGTGCTGCGCGTCCGTATGGCCTGCGGCGGCTCGTGTTGCCTGCGCAGGCGTTCGCGTCCGTGCTCGAGCGTGGCAAGACCGTCGTTCGCGTCGTTAACCGGAATCGGCCGGGACGGCGGGTCCGCTGGGGATCACTACAGCGGGTACGGCCGTTCAGCGACCACTACGGGTTCGACCGGGGACTTCCGGTTGACCGGTACTACATCGAGGCCTTCATGCGCGACTCGAACGGTGTGATCCGCGGCGATGTGATGGAGATTCGGGCTCCGGTGTACACGCGACGATTCGGTCACGCGGTCACGCGAGAGCACGTCGTCGACATTGACTCTGCCAATCGGCACGCCACGCTGATCGCAGATCTGAACGAGCCCGGCTCGTTGCCTGAGGACGCATACGACTGCGTGATCTTCACGCAGACGCTCCAGTTCCTTCGTGACGAAGGCACGGCGCTACAGAACCTTTACCGGTCGGTTCGGCCCGGCGGTGCGGTGCTGATCACGGCTCCGTCGCTGAGCCGAGTCGACCATGAGATCCCGGAGTCTGACTATTGGCGTTACACCCCAAGCGGCCTGCTCGCCAGGCTTGTGCAGTGCTGCCCCGGCGCGGAGCTGTCGGTGGAGGGTCACGGGAACGTGCTGACCGGAATCGCTTTCCTGACTGGACTTGCGGTCGAGGATCTCGATGGCGACCAACTCGACGTCAACGACCCGTCGTTTCCGACGATTGTCTGTGCGATCGTAAAGAAGCCGAACTCGCCCGCGTCGTTGGCGGACACGGAGCGCGATGAACATGGCTTGTGACTGGATGGCGCCATCAGATCGAGCTCGGTCGTCGCTCGCTCAAGCATTCGATCCGCGCTCAAACGCTCTAAACGCGCTGAGGCTCGCGTTCGCGACGATGGTGGCGATTGGACACTGCGCCCTGATCGCATTCGGGAGTCGGCCACTACACGTCGGGTCCTTGGAGATACAGGAGGTCGGCGTCGACGGGTTCTTCGTCATTAGTGGCTTCCTGATCACACGGAGCTGGCTGAGCTCGAAAGACAAGCGTCGCTATGTGATCAGGCGCTGCGCAAGAATCTTTCCCGGCTACTGGATGGCGCTCATGGTCACGGCACTTGTTCTGACGCCGATGATTTGGCTTGGGACGCATTCGTCGCTTGCAGGATTCCCGTTGCTGGGAATGCACGGTGCGTTGAGCTTCGTCTTCACGAACAGCCTGCTGTGGTTTCACCAGCAGCAGATTCATGGTGTGCTAGCTGCATCCCACCTTGGGAAGGCGACAGACGGCGCGCTCTGGTCCCTGTTCCCTGAGTTTTTCGCCTACATGGGAGTGTTGGCACTCGGCATGCGCCGCATGCTGAGGCCCGATAGCCGGGTGGCGCCTGCCCTCCTCGCGCTTCTGATGGGGATGATGGCGTGGAACATCGTCGACCACAGGTCGTTTGCGCAGATCCTTCACTCGCCCATTCTGGCCGGCAACACGGTGAGGGTGTTCTCGATGTTCGCAGCTGGAATGACGTTCTACCTGTGGGAACAGCGCGTCGTGATGTCGACGCGGCTTGCCGCGTGCGCCATGGGTGTGGTGATCGCCTCCGCGGCGTTGCCTCAATACGAGCTGGTCGCTGCGCTCCCGTTCGCGTACGTCGTCTTATGGCTCGGCGTCCGCCTGCCGTTCACGAGCGTGGGGCGTCGGTATGACCTCTCCTACGGCGTCTACCTCTACGCGTGGCCCGTCATGCAGATGCTTTCGACGCTGGGACTGGTTGCCTGGGGCTACGTTCCGTTCACCGCCGTGTGTCTCGCGATTTCGGCTGCCCTTGCTGCCTGCAGCTGGCGGTTCATCGAGCGGCCAGCTATTCGGTGGTCGAGCAGATCCCTGCAGCGACTCGGGATCGACCGGTCGACCCATCGGGTCAATGTCGGGCCAGTGAGCGCGCTCACCGATCTAGTCACAACCGTGCGGCCGCCAGTCGTTCGCGCCGCTGACGACTAGGGCAGCTTCGCTGAGGCCGGTCGGGCCAGCGGTGCACGGGCCGCCGTCCGGCACGGCTCGCGAGGGGAGTGACGACGGGACGGTGTTCACCGGGAGCGGCTTTCTCGCGGGATTCGCGGTCGAGAAGCTCGCCGCCGATCACCTGGACGCCAGCGAGTCAGCGTTTCGAAGATCGTGTGCGCCGTCGTGAGAAAGCGCGTCGCAGAGCGGAGTTCAAAAGGGTGCGGTTCCGCTAACGCGGACGGCTTGAGAGCAGCCTGCCCGCGGACAATACTGCCTCGAGGTAATCCCGCGAACTGATTTGTCGCTGAGCGGTCCGAGCCAGGCCCACGGCAAGGCGTCGCAACAGGCGCACCAAGCCGCCAGGGCTCCGCGCATGGATCGCCAGGACGGCGACGTTCCCGACGTAGTACTGGCCGGGGCGGGCCGGCTTGTAGGGGTGGAGCACCAGAACCTCGTCGCCACCGCCCAGGTAAGAACCGCGAAAGCCGAGATCCAGACCGCGCAGCACATAGTCGGAGTCCTCTGATGCGCCATAACGCGCGCCTAGCCCGAGCCGCTCGTCGAAATCACCAATCGCCCGCACTGCGGCAGCGGTCAAGAACACGTTGTTGGAACTAACCATGTTCATGACGGCCATCGGCGACAGTGACTGATTGCGCTCCGGAAAGCGCAGCCGATCCACAAGCGTTCCTGAAGGCGCGTACGGTCCGCAGATGATGTCCTGGTGCAGGATGTCGAGGTGTGTGGCTACACGGGATAAGAGGCCGTCCGGATAGGCGCAGTCGTCGTCGGGAAAGCCGACCGCATCAGCGGCGTCCAACAGACCGCGAGTCCGTGCCAGTGCTAGAGCCGCGTTGCGCGCGGCGCTCAGGCTGATCTTGTGCGGTACGCGCAGCGGGTGCAGCTGAAACGGGGGCGGCGTCAGCGCCGGGGCGGCACCCTCGCCGCGCACCACAAGAACCATGTCGCCGTCGACCCGCTGTTTCGCGAGACTCTCGAGGAGGAGTTCGAGATTCGCCCTGGATTCAGGGCTGAGGTCAGTCACGGTGATGAGCAGGAATCTCACGTTGCTGCTGGCAAGCCTAGTCGCCGACCGTCTGGATGCACGGGCCGCCTCTGGCCCGCGGGGCCCGCTACCGGCTCGAACGCTGTGTCGCTGACGGGACAGAGCGCCGCCGATTCCATCAGTGCTGCCACACCCGCACCGAGGCGACCTGCATCGCGGCCGGAACCGTCGGCGCGGTGCCCGCGGCGCCGATCCCGAGGATGATGTACATCGGCGCCGCGGTTATCCCCGTCGTGATCCGCCCGACCTTGACGCCGTCGTAGTAGTAGGTGACCGAGGCTAGCGGACGATGGGATCCAAGCGGACGACTCTTAAGTCGCCGAAGCGGTCGTCCCTGGGACCGTCCGGACGACTCCTTCCGCAGAATGCGATCGCCCGGCGCCGGCGCCGCTCCGCAGAACCGGACGCTCGAGATTGGGCGGGAGCGACAGCCGACACGGTCCAGGGGGCACCGGGATGCTGACGAGCGCATTCGTAGAAAGCAGGCGTGCGCCACGACCGGCGGCTGCCGCCTGCCCCGGCCCAAGATGACCGGTGCCTGCCTGCCGCTTATGGGCGAGCTCGAGCTCGCCGAGCTTGGCGCGCATGCTTTCGCGGCGAAGCGAGCGCCGGAGCATCGGCTCCCGAGCGCGGTCCGGACTGTTGCTTTCCCGACTGCTCGTGCTTGCACGGCCGCCCGCCTGACGGCTAGCGCGCCGGCCGGGACGACCCCGGCGGGGCTGATCCCGGCCCTGTCGTTGATAGCCCGTTGTATCTGCGAGATGGCGTGGAGTCGCGGCTGTCGCTTCAGGCGGCGAGAGCGTATCGGCTCAGTTGACGCCAGGCCCGTTAAGCGCCACAATTGTGGCGTGACTAGCGAACCGCTCCGCGCAGTGAGAGACCACCTGTCAGAGATCGTCGACCGTGTCGAGCGCGAGCACGACCGGGTCGTGATCACCCGGAACGGTCGCGAGGCGGCCGTGCTCTTGAGCGCCGCGGATCTCGCCGAACTCGAGGAGACCCTGTCGGTGCTCAGCGATCCCAACGCGCTCGCTGATATCCGCGAGGCGGATGCCGCCTATGGTCGCGGTGAGGTCGTTCGCGGCGTTGACGCGGTACGCGCTCTGCGGCCGTGACCGCGCCCGGCGAGTACGAGCTCGTCGTCACCCCACCAGCCGCGCGAGCCATCGCAGAGCAGCTGTCGGAGCCGGTGGCGGCCGCCGTGATCGAGTTCCTGACGACCACGCTGATTCGCGAGCCACGACGCGTCGGCAAGCCACTGCGCCGCGAACTGTCCGGCGTGTGGTCGGCCAGACGCGGGACCTATCGCATCCTGTACCGCATCCGCGAGGACCCTCGTGAAGTCGTGGTGCTCCGGGTTGAACATCGCGGCGACGTCTACCGACCCCGATAACCCGCAGCCGTCGCGAGCCCAGATGACTGACGTGATCCGGATCGTCGCCTCGATGCTCTGGTCACCAAAGCACCCATCTCGTCGCGTCGCCGCTCAGCAACAGCCTCGGCCGCACGCGACCTCACAGATGCCTTGATCGATCTCCATCAGCGGGGTCTACGCACGGTGGAGGCGCGATCCCGGCCGTCCGGACTGAGCCGGCGAGTCCGGGCCTGGCGATTAGGTGAGGCCCGCATCGAACCACGCCTGCAGGCCTGCCGTCGTTTCGGTCGGGTTTGCGCGGAGTTTCTGGTCGAGGATCTCGTCGTAGTACTCGAGTTCGTGGATGAGCACCGGGATCGCGCGGCCGAACACGGCGGTGATCGCCTTGTTCTCGTGGAGTCGCTGCACGACGCGGATCAGGAGATGGATGAACGGGTTAGTCAGTTCGGTCCCGTCGATCACGAAGGCTTCGATGCTGCTGTGGTTGAGCTGGGTCTGCTCCGTGATCCATGCGTCTCGGAGGGCGAGTTCGCCGGGGTCGCCGTCCTCGGCGCCGATCAGCGCGAGTTCGTCTTGGAGGTAGAACGCGAAGTTCCAGCGCGCTTCGAGTTCGCTTGACGCGGTCGGGATGGCTTCGGTAACGGCGGTCTCGGTGTTGTGCCCGACGCGTTCCGCCGGGATCCGTTCGTCGTCGCTCTCGTCGGTCACCCACAACGAGATCACGTAGGTCTCGGCTCGCTCGGCGACTGGCACGCGGTCGATTGCGGCCACGACACGGTCGTAGATGTACTCGTCGTACGCGCTCACGCCGACTAACGTAGCCCAAGGCAGGCTCGCCGTGCCATAGCCGCCCACACCTACTCCCGGACGAGAAGGCTCGAGCTGCAGCCCTAACGCGGCGCGTGGTCGAGTGGGGTCCCAGGTTGCCGCGGTCAGCCGCCGACACAGACCGCGAGCCCGGCGGCGCGGAAGACAGCGTCCGCCGGTGCCGTCAGCGCACGGGCCCGTGCGGCCAGCGCTTGTGCGTGGCGAACATTTCCGCGTCGCAGCGCTGGTATCTCGGCGTCGACCAGTTGCTGTCCGCGCTTCTCGACTGCCAGCGCCCTGCTGATCTGTCCGAAGACTGGCTGGCGACCGCGGATGCTCCTGATGTGTGCCAGTGATGCGTCTAGCAGCGAGCTGACCCTGGTTGCGTACTTGAGGACAGCCGGACTGGTCGGGGTCGCGCCGGTCGGCGCTGCCAGCGCGAGGATCTGGTGGCGCGACTTCGCGCAGCTCGCTGCGACAGCGGCCACGAACGCCTGTCTTGTCACGGTGGTCGCGCCCGAAGTCGTCGATCTGACTGGAACCGACCCACTCCCGCACCCTGCCAAGCCGATAACGGTGCACGCTGCTGCAGCCGGCCAGACTCGAGATCGACACGACCTGAGACCGGCGAGCCGGTGGCGGATCGACTCGCGCGGCATCTCCGCTGATCCTAGATCAGCACGCAGCCTCCGCGTGCTGTCCTCCGCCGCTGACGAGCCGTCGTCGTCGCCCCAGTGGCGAGGCAGCGGTCACAGATTCCCCGGGCGCGGCGAGTTAACTGGTGTGATGACGGGGCGCGGGGTTCGAACCGATGACACTGGTTCTGCTCCTGGGCCGTCCCCGCCCTCGGCCCTCGGCGGTCGGCGCTAGCTCGGATGGCGGCCCGGCAGTTGCCGAACATTCTGCGCCTCCCCTTCTTCACCGCCGCGCTCGCGCCCTCCTCCCGGCCGGCGTTCCGGCGCGAAGTGCTCAACGCGGCCGCGGGCCGGACCGCGGCGCTGCGCGACGACCAAACCTGCGACGCGCCGAGCGGGGCGGGCTCATGAGCGCCACGACCCGGTCGTCGCCTAAGGTGGCGGGCATGAGCTCCGCATCGACCGGTACCGAAGCGCGCGTGAACGGGCACTGCCGTTCGGGGAGCCCGCGATCGAGGTCTGGCCGAGTCGCGCTGGTCTGTCTCTTCGCCGCCCTGTTCGGTGCCTGTGACCAGTACCTCGGCAGCACCGACTGGCCGTTCAGCCACAGCGACGCCTGGCTGGCTGACGTGAGTCTGCTGGCGGCGCCCTGGCTGGCCCTGCCGTTCGTCGCAGGCCTCTGGGCCCGGACCCCGCGCCGCGCGGCCGGCCTCGGCCTGGCGGCGACGTCCGCCGGGATCGTCGGGTACTGCCTGGTGGCCTGGAGCCCGATCGAGGGAGCGCGGCTGTCCGTGGGCTTGATCCCGAGCCAAGCGCATCAGTTGGTGCCGGGGCTGGTGACCGGGCCGCTGTTCGGCTGGCTGGGCTGGCGGTGGCGCGCGCGGTGCGCCTGGACCGCCGCCGCGCTGCTCGTCGCCGCGTTCCTCTGCGAGGGCCCGGTGTTGCACGTGGTGGGCGGGCACGGCGTCACGTTGCCCGAGGGCTTCTCGGTCGTGCTTCCCTCACCGCCGTCGACCGGCGTTGTGGTCGGGGAGATCGTGTTCGGCCTGCTGCTGGCGGTCGCGTTCACGTGGTCGTACGCGCGGGAGCGGGCGCGGACGGCCTCGGTCACCCGACGTCGGGAGGACCGATTCACCCCGTGAGACGGGCGATGTCGGCCGTTCCCATCACCTTCCGGCCTGTCCGGGTCCGAAGCCGTCAGGACGGGCGACGTTACTCGCTCGGATGTCGACAAGCCAGCAACGACTCTGTGGCAGGCGACGACTTGATTGCCCGGGCGCCAGCGGGCACGGCGGCGACTGTACGGGCGGACAACATTCGGCCCGCAGCCCGGTCCGGCGCGCTGCTGGTCCGCCGGAGAGCAGCCTCGCTCGCTCGCCGGCTCACAGATGCAACGGGCTACCACCGGCAGCGGCGGGTTCGGCGCGAGTTTGTCCGTCGCGGCCGGCCTGCTTGCCGCCGGGCTGCGACTCGGCGAGCGGGTCCGGGTAGCAAACGCAGCAGTCGGGACGGCCGCTCCAAGGCCGTCGCCCGCGCTCTCGCTTGGCCGCGAAAGCATGCGCCCCAAGACTGGGTTCGACAACCGCGTTGGGCCGCTCACCCGGGCCGCGGACAGGCGGCGGGCCGCGCGCCGAGCGGCACGGCCCGTGGCCGGTTTAGCTCAGTGCGCGACCCGGAGGCCGTTGACCGCGGGGATCACCGGCGCTGGGCGCTCGTGGACGGCGTGCACGATCTCGGTGTTGTCGATCCCGCGCAAGTACACGGACGTGACCCCGAGGTCGGCATGCCCTAACTGGCGCTGTATTACGACCAGCGGTACGCCCTCGCGCGACATCTCGACTGCGTGAGCATGCCTCAGCTGATGTGGCGCGAAGCGCCGGCGCACCCCGGCTGCGATCGCTGCATCCCGCAGCTGGACGCGGACCCCGCCTGCTGAGCACGGTCGTCCGCGAGTCGGACCGTGCAGGACGCAGAACAGCGCGCCGATCGGCAGGCCCGCACGGAGGTTGATCCATGGATCGAGCTGTTCCCATGCCCAGCGGTCCATCCCGACTTCGCGGCGCCGCCCACCCTTGCCGTGTCGGACCTGGATCGCGCCCCTAACCCGGTCCAGGTCGCTCTCGGCGAGCGCGAGCGCTTCGCTGATCCGCAGCCCGGCGCGCCACAGCACGACGATCAATCCGCGGAGCCTGACCCCATTGGGGTCATCCCCGGCGGCGCGCATGACGGCGATGATCTCCTCGACCGGAGGCGGGTCCGGCGGTTTGCCCCGCGAGCGGTCCGGCTGTTCTTGCACGAAAGCGCTGGCGACCAGGTCGGTAGCTCCGGGCCACCGCCGACAGCGAAGATCCGGCACGAGTACTCATCGCGGCCGCCTTGAGCGGGTCGCGATGCATCCGACGGCCCCCGGCCACGGATTGGTCGCGGATGGTTCGGTCCGCCACCGCCCGGACACATTGGTGTGTCGCGCGGAAGTCTCGCATGAGGGGCTCGTGCGGTGACCGTCCGCGTTGACTGGGAAGGCAAACCCACCAGAGTCGAGCGCATATCCCTTCCGTTCCAGACGGTCGAGACGATCAATGAATCGCGAGCAACCAGAGAGCGGAACCTAGGAGGGTTGTTTGGCGGAACCGCTCCAGCCGCTGGCGCGCGGAACCGGCTCATCTGGGGCGACAATAAGTTGGTGATAAGCAGCCTGTTGGCGGACTTCGCTGGCAAGGTCACATTGGTGTACATCGATCCACCCTTCGCAACGGGTGATGACTTCTCGATGCGGATGCAGGTCGGTGACGCTTCGTGGGTAAAAGAGCCATCGATCCTTGAAGAGTACGCCTATCGCGATACATGGGGCTCGGGTTATTCCTCCTACCTGTCGATGATCTACGAACGTCTTGTTCTTCTTCATGACTTGCTCGCAGATGACGGAACGATTTATGTTCACTGCGACTGGCGGGTCAACAGCTATATGCGGATGATCCTCGACGAGGTGTTCGGTCCTGACCGGTTTCAGAACGAAATCGTCTGGCAGAGGTCACTTCCACACGGGAACGCTGACTTTAAGTTCGGCGCGTCGCACGACACCATCCTTCGATACTCCAAGACCGACTCGCCCGTCTGGAATCCGCAGTACTCCCCTCATCGCGAGGAATACCTCAGACAGTTCTACCGCTTCACCGAACCCGACGGCCGACGCTACAGGCTGATCTCCTGCATCAACCCGAACGCTGATCGACCAAATCTCACCTACGAGTGGAACGGGGTGAGGCGGGTGTGGAAGTACACACGGGAACGTATGCAGAGGATGCACGACGAGGGCCTGCTGGTCTACTCGAAGACTGGGATGCCCTCGTACAAGGGCTACCTAGATCAAATGCGTGGAGTTCCTATGCAAGACATGTGGGTCGACATACCGCCCCTCATGGGAAGTAGCAAGGAATGGATCGAGTACCCCACCCAGAAGCCGGAGGCGCTCGTCGAGCGGATAATCCGTGCCTCGTCGAATGAGGGAGATCTCGTTGCCGACTTCTTCGTCGGATCGGGTACGACCGCTGCAGTCGCGGAGAGACTCGGCCGGCGATGGATCGCAGGCGACCTTGGCCGCTTCGCAATCCATACCACCCGCAAACGGTTGCTCGGCGTAGCCGACTGCCGCCCGTTCGACATCATGAATCTCGGGTCCTACGAGCGCCAGCGATGGCAAATCGCAACAGGCAACGGGGCGCTCCGCGCGTACCTCAACACCATGCTTGCTTTCTACCGCGCGGAGCCGGTGGAGGGATTTGCCCACCTTCATGGGCGTAAGGCAGGTCGGATGGTCCACGTCGGCGCGACTGATGCCCCAGTTACGATCGACGAGACCGAGTACGTCATGGACGAGATGGCCGACAACGGGATCGAGGCATGCGACTTGCTCGGCTGGGAGTGGGAGATGGGGCTACACGACACGATCGCCGAGCGCGCGCGCCGCCGCGGCCTCGACATCCGCCCCCGCCAAATCCCGCGCGAGGTCATGGAGCGGCAAGTTGCAGAAGCCGATGCGGTTCGCTTCTTCGAACTCGCTTACGTGGACCTAGACATACGCCGCCAGGGACGTGAAGCATGCGTGGTCCTGAAGGATTTCGCGATCCCGAGCGAAGATCTCATTCCTCCGAAAGTGCGCGAGCGGGTCGCCTCGTGGTCGGACCTCATCGACTACTGGTCAGTCGACTACGACTTCAGTGACGAGGTCTTCCACAACCAGTGGCAGGCCTACCGCACCCGCGAGAACCCGACACTCGCGACGCAGAGCGATTGGCAAGAGTACGCGGATCCGGGGCGCTACTCCATCATCGTGAAAATCATCGACATCTTTGGGAACGACACCACCAAGCTCGCCGAGGTCAGCATCAAGTGATGCTCGAGACGCCGGCTCCTCCACCCGGTGATCCTTTCGCGGTCCCGGATCGCCGAAAACCAAGCGACGGGACGTACGCGGTCAACGGCGTTCGCGCACGTGTGGACGCCTGGCGCGCGCAGGGATACCCGAGAGCATCAGCGACCGCGCGGCGCCTGCTTGGCTTCTGGTTTGGAGACGAGCATCGCGGTGCCGATGGCACGCCGTTTCGCTTCTACTTCTGCCAGCGAGAGGCCGTCGAGACGGTCATCTACCTCAACGAGATAGAGCCGGTCCGAGGTCTCAAGGACTTGCTCGAGTTCTCGGAGCACGGCATGACCATTCAGCCTGGCGAACCAAAACGCCAACGCTTGGCGATCAAGATGGCGACCGGCTCAGGGAAGACGATGGCGATGAGCCTCTGCATAGTCTGGTCGTACTTCCACGCGCTCTTTGAGGACGACTCGCCGATGACGGCGTCGTTCCTCGTGATCGCCCCGAATCTCATCGTGTTCGAGCGCTTGAGAACCGACTTCGGCGACGCCGCGACGTTTCGGCGCGATCCACTGATTCCACCTGAGTGGTCGCAGGACTTCGATCTGTCTGTGCTTCTGCAGGACGACACTGGGCCAGCCACGGGTCGCGGCGTCCTGTATCTGACCAACATCCAGCGGCTCTACGAACCGTCTACCACGCGCGGCAAGAACAAGGCCGCGCCCAACCCTATCGAGGCGATGCTGGGCCCTCGCGTCAACCGGGACGCCAACGCTTCATCTGCCGAGGAGCTATTCGACCACATCGCGACGCGTGGCCGGGTGATGGTTCTCAACGACGAGGCTCACCACGTCCACGATGAGAAGCTGAAGTGGAACCAGACGATCGAGCGTTTACATGATGAGCTGCGCGCGCGGGCGCCCACCGACGCCGATGCCGGCGTCGTGTCGCAGCTCGACTACTCCGCGACGCCAAAGTACGAGAAGGGCGGCGTCTTTCGCCATGTAGTGGTCGACTACCCGCTCGCCCAGGCCGTCGGCGATGGAATCGTCAAGACGCCGGTTATCGGCGAGGTGTCGGGCGCGAAGGTCGAGCTTGGCGACACCTCATTCCAACGAAACCGCCAATGGCTTGACGTCGCTGTCGGCCGATGGCGCGCCTTCAACGAGAAGCTGTCGCCGTCAGGAAAGCGGCCGGTGCTCTTCGTCATGTGCGAGAACACCCTGGCGGCTGACGAGGCTGGAGACTATCTACAGCGACTCCCGGACTTCGCCGGCGACCAGCTCCTCGTCATCCACACCAACCGGACCGGGGAAATCACCAAGGACGATCTCGACATCGCACGGCAGGCAGCACGTGACGTCGACGGCCCCACCAGTCGTATTCGCTGCATCGTAAGCGTGCTCATGCTCCGCGAGGGCTGGGACGTCCGCAACGTCTGCGTGATCGTCACGCTGCGGCCCCTGAGCGCCGCGAACAAGATCCTGCCCGAGCAGGCACTAGGCCGAGGCCTGCGCCGTATGACCCCGCCCGGCTCCGGCTTTGACGAGCGCGTCGTAGTCATCGAGCACGAGGCGTTCCGGAACCTCTGGAATACCGAGCTCGACGGCGGACTCATCGTCGAGAAAGAGGAGGCCGACAAGATCGAACCTGGCGCCGTTACGATCTTCCCAGATGAGGCGAAGCGCCGATACGACATCGTCATCCCCCAGCTAACGCGCGCGCTCGCGCGCTCTGACAGCGCGCTCAACAAGCTTCATCCTGACGACGTACCCGACCCGAAGGCGAAGCTCGCGATCCCCGACGTCACGCCCGACGAGTACGTCCAGTACCGGGGTGTTCACCTGATCAACCAGGGGATTATCGAGGAATACGAGTTTCACGTCCCGTACGCCGAGGATCCGTCCGGCGTGATCACCTACTACACCCGAAGCGTCGCCAAGGCCGGCGGCGTCGACCGGCTCTCGGGGGCGTTCGCGACGCTCGCGCCAATGGTCCGCGACTACCTCAAGCAGCGCGTCTTCGAACGGCCGGTGGACCTTGAGGACAAGGTCATCCTCCGGCGCCTTGCCGAGAACGACGCCCAAGCGCTCGTGGTCGCGGCATTCCGCGATGCGATTCGGGCCCTCTCGATCTCCGAACGCGAACCCACAATCGAGGAGAGCGCCCTGAGAGTCTCAGAGACGCCCCCATTCCCCTGGTCGCGCGCGACGGTTCCGGGCAAGAACACCATCTTCAACCTCACGCCGGTCGACAGCTCGCTTGAAGGGCGATTCGCGACCTTCCTCGACCGCGCGACTGACGTCGCTGCCTGGGCCAAGCTCACAATGAACACACGTTTTGCGTTGGAGTACATCTCGAAGGCGGGCGCCCTGCGCTACTACTACCCGGACTTCGTGATGCGTCTGGACGACGACACTTGCCTCATCGTCGAGACCAAGGGGCAAGAGGATCTCGATGTCGCACTCAAGGACCGGCGCGCTCGTCGATGGTGCCAGGACGTAACACGCCTCTCTGGGCGCGAATGGGCGTACGAGAAGGTGCCCCAGAAGCTTTTCGATACGTTCGACGGCGACAGCATCGAGGGCCTCAGGCGATTTCTAGACGCCAGCGAACCCGCAACAAAAGTGTGAAATCTCAGCTGATCCGAGCCGTCTGGCGCTACTGTCAGGATGAGATCAATGCCTCGAGGCGACGCCACAGACCAAGGCACCCAGATCAACCTCTCCGCGTGGGCGGAGGAGCTGGCGGAGGAGCGGTCTCGCCTCGACAAGGCCAACAAGGAGCGGTCTGCGAGGCGTGGCTATCTGGTCTTCGCCACCGATCCCGGGCGCGCGCCGGACGAGCCAGGATATCGTGAGGTCTTCGCCACAGAGGCGAAGACCCCGAGCGAGGCCACCGCCAAGATCCGTCCACTCGCCGAAGGTCGGCGCCTGCGGACCTACCTGGCGACCGGCAGCTACAAAGACGAGCTTGCGGACGCTCGCTGGGTGGCATAGCAGGGCCTCGCTGAACGAGGTCCAGGTCGATCGGGCACCTAGCCATGATGTCCGCGAACGAAGGTTTCTGAGACGGTCCCACCCGCTGCGGGACCCTCGGGCCAGAGCAGCGAATCTGTCCAGCTCGGCACGGCCACGCTGCCGATGTCGTTTCCTTGCGAGTTCACGCGGGAGCACCAGCGGGTCGGGCGCGATGACGGTCTCGAAAGCGACAGTGGCCGACGCTCAGCGGGACCGCTGCGGGCCATCCGATCGGTGGCTCGCCAATACTGCCCCCATGACACCGAGAGGGATCACGAACTCGTTTAGGTCGTTGTGGCCCCCTTGCACGCGAGACGGGAAGCATTCCGGGAGTCCGCCCGAAATGGCGGCGATCTGTACGGACTAAGTCCTATTCACCCTGGCTTGGGTTCGCGTTTACAGCTCGGCGTGACTGGCGTATGGTTTCGGTCGATGGGTCGATGGGTCGATGGGTCGATGGGTCGATGGGTCGTGGGCGCTTGGCGTCCGTCCTCTATGAAGGGAGCAGTCGTGGAATCACGCGAGCAGGTCGAACCAACGGATGAGACCGAGCCGGTCGAAGATCTCGAGGTCGATGCTGACCAAGCCGGAAGCGTTGTGGGCGGTTTGACTAACGGCCCAGCGCAAGGACACGGCGCTGCGGCACCGACACAGGGACCCCCAAGCTAGTGTCGCTACCGGTCTAGTTGCTGGGCCTGGAGGTATGCGTATCGGCCTTGGCGCTTAAGGAGCAGCGTCGGGGGTGATGGTGAGTCGGTGGGCGATGACGAAGGCGGTGCGTCCTTCCAGGAGGCGGTCCATGTTGCTCTTGACCACGCGCTCGGCTTCGCTGTCCGGGGCGCTGGTCGCTTCGTCGAAGATCCAGACCGGGGGTTCGCGGGTAGATCGCTACGCGTTGCGCTTGGCCGCCGGCGACGCGACCAGCCGGACTCGCCGATGCGGGTTTGGTAGCCGAGGGATCGGCTACACCTGCGAAGAGCCAAGCGGCCCGCGCGACCGCCTGGCCCGCATCCCGCCTTCCGCTTTCAGGCCCAGCTGCGTCAGGAGTTCCCTCTCGCAAACGCGTGCGAGGACCGGGGTGGCTGGCGCCGCGAAGCTGGAGCTGTGGCCGCTGCTTTTGATCTGCGGGTGGGCGGCCCGGCGCCGGGTCCGCCGACCGTGCCCTCGCGCATGGTTCCGCCGCAGGCGTCGGCAAGATCCGTCTCTATGAGGCTCAGCCGTCACGCGAGAAACGAGATGCGTCTGTACCGGATCGGCGCGGACGACATCCGCGCGACGATGCTGGACCCCGCCGCGAGAGAACTTGACGCACGGGGCAACGCTCGGCTCACCGGCGAGACGGGCGACGGTCGGCCTATCCTTGTGGTCGTTGCCGGGGATGATCCCGACTTCGTGATTACCGTCTTTCTTAGGTCCTGAGGATGCGAGCAGACTACGACAGCACCGCAAACGCGATCTCGATCGCGATCACCGACGCCCCGCACGCTGACGGGAGCGACGAGGTTCATCCTCGAGCGATCGTCGCGCTCGCCGGAGACAGACCGGTCGAGGTGCAGCTTCTCTACCCTGAGATGGGGATCACTGAGCCCTTGACCGCTGTTGCCGACCGCTACGAGCTTGATCGCGAAGCGCTCCACGCCGCCGCGCAGTCCGCGCTCGCGGCGCCCGATCGCCTCGTCATTCTCGAAGTCGCAGCCCGCGCATCAGCCTGAATGACCAGACGATCGTTGGCAAGACGATCGCGTTCCCGTCGCTCGTGCCGCCTCGCGCGCTAATCGGATCAGCTGACGCGGCTCTCGACCGTGGCGCGAGCCGGTCACGAGGTCCCGACGCGGTGGGCCTTATGGGCCGACGCGGAGCCCGGCGTTCGCGGGCATCATTGGTGCCCGGCGTTGGTGGACGGTGTCGATGATCTCCCGGTTATCAATCCCGCGCAAATACACGGAGGTCACGCCCAGATCGGCATGCCCGAGCTGGCGCTGTATGACTGTGATCGGAATTCCCTCGCGCGCCATCTCGACCGCGTGAGCATGCCTGAGCTGGTGCGGAGCGAACCGCCGGCGGACACCGGCACGGACGGCCGCGACTCGCAGCTCCTCCCTCGCAGCGGACGACGCCCACGGCCGGCCCGCGGTCGGCCCATGCAGCACGCATAGCGACGCGCCCACCGGAAGCGTCGCGCGCAGCTCCATCCACGGCCGCAGCTGCTCCCACCCCCAGCGGTCCATCCCGACCTCGCGGCGCCGTCCGCCCTTCCCACGACGCACCAGAACCGAACCGCGAACCGGGTCAAGATCGCTCTCGGCGAGCGCGAGCGCCTCCGAGATCCGCAGCCCCGCTCTCCACAGCACGACGATCAAAGCGCGCATCCGAACGCCCTCCGCGCGTTTCCCGGCGGTCCGCATCACCGCGATGATCTCCTCGACACTCGGCGGATCCGGCGGATAGCGAAGACCCTTATTCCGCGGCGGCCGCCCTGCGTGGAACCCTGGCATCGTCGCCGGCGACCGGCGACGCCCAGCGGCATCCAACAACATCGACTCCATCACACCCTCCTTCATGGAAGACAACAATCGAGCCATCGTCCTGCCGGCCGCGCCCGCCAGCAACTACCGCCCACTGGACTAGCGATCCAGGCCGCTGCTTGCACGCGATAGGGAGAGCGAGATCGGCTCGTGCATCGACCGGGCTCGCGTCTAGGCAAGACACTCGAACGTAGGCGGGATCCCGTCGCTCCGGCGAGCGGCAAAGGAGCGGCCTCGCGGGCGAAATGCGAGAAGCACTGCTTAGCACTGAAGCACAACTTTCAATGGCAGCGTTCGAGCGTGCTGCCCTGGACGTCAGGGGCTATCTCGTCGTCCGGGTCGCCGCGGGCCAGTGATAGGTCGTCAGCGCCTTCGCCGGAGACCTGCGAGAAGCCCACTCAGCCAGCACGAGGCGCTGTGCTGCCTGCCACCTGAAAGAGCGCTATCGGCGCGGTGTTGCACCTGTCCGCTTCGGGAATGTAGCCAACGATATGTACGGCGACGTCTGCCCCCGGGAGTCCCCGTCCGGCGTCGTCCATCAGCCCGGATGGGTAACGGACTGCATCCAGGCCAACCGAGCCGAGGCTACTTCCCCTTGCTGATGACAAAGCTCACCTTGGTGCCCGCGGGCAGCGACTTTCGTGCCTTGGGGCTCTGCGAGATGATCTCTCCCTTTGGCACCTTGTTGGAGGTGGCCTTCTTGATCTTGCCGACCGTGCAGTGAGAACCGACAATCGCGCTCTTCGCAAACGCGAGAGTCCTGCCAACAAGACTCGGAACGATGCAGCTGGGTGCCGGGATGTGGAATGGGCAGCCGGAAACCGCCGGGGCTAGCGTTGGCTCAAAGGTTTCGGCGCTACCGTCTGCGAAGCTGGCGATGACGATGATGTCATCGTCGCTGCCCGTGACGCAGACCTTCGCCGAGGCTCCGGGCTCGATCGTCTCAACGCACTTGGGCTTTGCGACGTTGGAGCACGGCGGGTCTGGGTACAGGCCGACGTAGTCGTTGAGGTAAAAGCTAGTCAGCGCGCTGAGCGCATTGTTCGTCACCGTTAGTACGTAGGTGCTGCCGCCGGCGGGCGCGATCGTGGCGGAAGCGGTTGTGGCCGGTTGAGCCCAAGCAGACGCTGCTCCGACAGCAAGCAAGCCTGCCACGACGGGCACGCTCAGGAATCGAACCTGAGTCCGGCGCCGACAGCCAGCTTCCACGGCACAACGGACAAATCCGATAAAGCTCACGCGGATGCTCCCCGGTCTAGCCTTGGCAGCTTACCCTGCCGATGGCTGGCGGCAGGCTAGCAGAAGACACGATGCACGAATAGCAGACGAGGGCCAAGGGAAGCAGTCTTAAACGTCATACTCGGACGGAACCCGCGGCGCTAGGCGATAGACCCAGGTTTGCTCAGGCATGCGTTCTCACGGGATCGTGACGCTGCGAACGGAGGGCAGCGAGTCGATACCCGCCTCTGACATCGCCCGAACGTGGAAGGTGTAGCTCCCGTGATGGAGGTCCTTGTACGCCTTCGGCGACGTGCAGGCAGAGTAGCTCAGGCGCGTCGACCTCTTCTTCGTATGACGCACGAGCGCACACTGGAAGCCCTTAGCCTGACCTCCGATCGAGTGGAAGGTAAAGCTCGCCCCGTGATGCGATGTCTTCGACCTGGTGATCACCACGGCGAATTTCGTGGACTTGCTAAAGCTGGCGTCGACGCTCTGGGCGCTGGACATCGTCACCGTGCAGAGCGCGGTGCCCGAGCACGCCCCGCCCCAACCAGCGAACGTCGAGCCGGACGCCGGAGTTGCCGTGAGCGTGACGATCGTGCTCTGCGCGACGCTCGCGGTGCACGTCCCCGGACAGTTGATGCCCGCGCCGGTGACCGACCCCGACCCCGACCCCGAAAGCGACACCGTGAGCGCCTGCAGCGGTGGTGGGAGGTACGTCGCGTCGAAGCCCCCCGTGGTACCCACACACGATCCCATCGTAACCGTGTAAGAACCGCTGATTGTCTGCAGGTCCGGCGATAGCGTCGCAGAGATCGTGCCGACACTGCCGTCGTTCGAGGTAAAGGTCATCGACGCCGTGAGGCCCGTCGCCGTCCCGGCGAAGGTACCACCTTGTTTCGTCGCGCACCCTTGCCAGGGGAACGTGCCCGTAATCGTTGATCCGGTTTGGCTGAGCGTGAACACGAGCGGCTGGCCGCTCGAAACCTCCCCCACCTGACGGGTCCACATGCCGCTCCACGGCGCGCCTGGCGGGGGCGCAGACGAAGCAACCGAAACCCACGCAAAGAATGGGACGACCAGGCAAACGGCAACCCCGGAAGCGACACCAAACATCCGTAGCCGAGTCATAAGCCCCCCGGTTATCCTATCCACCAGCGCGCACTTATACCACAAACGCGCCCGGCGCGTCGTGGCTATCGACCCGGCTGAGCAGCGCGTGGTCAAGGCCGCCACTCCCGGCGAGATCACCGGCGTGTAAGCGATGCTCGGGACTTTCGTACCGATGTTCCTAACGGTCCGGTAAGCGGGCCACGTCGCCCAGACGACGAGATGACCCTGTGGTGCAGAGCAGCGCTCTCAAGCGGTGCCAGCAAGACTGCCCCAATGGGCTAGGACCAGTACTCCCGCCGGCCGCTCCCGACACTGCTCCTTACTTGTCCTGGCGTGGGGTTGTCAAGTGGTGATGTTGATTGGTGACCGTCGACGTGGGTGGGTGGGGCGTGAGCGCGTGGAGGTGACAGTTGTCCGCGGACGCCCTGCCTTACTTCGGTCC
>Ga0302324_100007092_pt1 | contig 23941 bp, 25 predicted proteins | sample Palsa_T0_1_FD_201949 | JGI IMG/M metagenome (GOLD analysis project Ga0302324, IMG submission 201949) | Peat permafrost microbial communities from Stordalen Mire near Abisko, Sweden - Palsa_T0_1 | ecosystem: Environmental > Terrestrial > Soil > Palsa > Peat permafrost | place: Sweden: Abisko... | reverse complement strand
GCACTGGGGACCGAGAGCGGGACACCGATGCTGAGCGGCTCTCCAGGCAGGTTCTCCCGAATCGCCACGGCGCTGTTGTATGCGGTCGCACAGGCGAACCCGATGGCCGCACATTGAAGGGCGCGGGTGCTGTGGAGTTCCCGTGTGCGACTCAAGTGGCATCTCCTTGTGCTTTGGACCGGGACAGACACGAGTTCCTCTTCGAAGTGTGGTGAGCGATCCTTCGATCCACAAGGGGGGTTACCCGACGGGAGGGCGTCGTGGTAGCACCACGCCCGGAAAGGAGCAGCGTCATCGCTAAACCGCATATGCCGGTCGACCCATTGGCCACAAGGACCCACGGGGAAGTTACCCCCACCTCCGCTCACCGGTTAGCACCCTTGCGGGTAGTCGAAGAACCCTCCATCATCGTGATTGAGAAGGACGATGTGCCCGATGGGGTGAACGGGGGCTGGGAAGTCCTCACGTTGCCGGGCCGGGAGGACTAACCAACCAGAGGCGGCGCGCCCGACCCACAACGACGGGAAAGGATCCCGACGATGCAGAGGTGTGGTGAATCGATCAACAGCACTATCCCGGTGCACTGAGGCGGCATGAAGGCTGTCCTCTATTGGTGGCGAGCCGTTCGGCGACGCACCTGGCGGCCGACGGTAGTGGTGATCCTCCTCTGCGGCATTCTCGGTGCGGTGGCCCTGGGCGCCCTTGCCGGGGCCCGTCGGACCGAGTCCGCCTACGGGAGGTACCTGAGTTCCATCAACTCGAGCGACGTCCTGGTCAACGTCCCGCTGCCCGGTACATCGGTGATCGCCAAGGTCAGCGCCCTACCGGGCGTCCGCAGCAGTGCGGCTTGGTTGGGACTGAATGCCAACCCCGTGGTCCATGGTCGGATGGACGACGCCTTTTTGACCGACTCCCTCGCCGGGACCTATCACGGGGCGTTCTTCACTCAGGACACCATGACCGTTCTGCGTGGCCGGCTCCCCCGGCAGGATGCCACTGACGAGATTGCCCTGACCCCCGACATCGCTCGACTCTTCGGGGTAGGCCTTGGCGGCACCGTCACGTACCAGTTCTTGAACGGTGCCGACCAGATTCCGGTGAGCACCGGGTACTCCTCGTATCGGGTCGTTGGTATCGTCGATATCCCGCCGGCACTCGTCGACCAGTTCGACCAGACTCAAGGTGCCGTCCTGCCGCCGGCGGCAACGCTGGCGGCCGAGACCAAACACCTCAATGCCGTCGAGTTCTCCTGGGTCGGGATGCGCCTGGTGGAGGGGAGCGGCGGTATCCCGGCCCTCCAGTCATCCCTGGCGCATCTGGCCGCAGAGCTGGGTGGGCCTGGTGCGTCATTCGACATCCGCCGACTCGACACCGTGCACCAGCAGGTCCAAGATGCGATCCGACCTCAGGCCGTCGCCCTGGGCGTGTTTGGAGCACTGGTCGCGCTCGCCATGCTGATCCTCGTCGGCCAAGGCCTGAACCAGCTACTCGATCGATCGGCCAGTCAGCTCGAACTCCTCGGTGCTCTGGGCATGACCCGCGCCGAGGTGGCCTTGGCCGGCGGCTTGGAGGGAGCATTGGGAGTGATCGCCGGAATAGCCCTGGCGGTGGCCGGTGCCGTGGCCTTCTCACCGTTGGCCCCGGTCGGACCTGTGCGTCAGTTCGACCCGGCGCGAGGCGTTCAGTTCGACGCCACCGTCCTTCTCGGCGGAGGGCTACTGCTGCTCGTGCTGTTGCTCGCCTTGCTGGCGTTACTCGCCTGGCGATCGGTCCGCCCGACGCACCGGATCCATGATGACCGGCTCTCGGTCGTCTCCCGGGCGGCGGCCTCCCTGGGGGTGCCGACAGTGGCCGCTCTCGGAGTTCGCTACGCCCTCGAACCGCCACCGGGTCGTCGCCGAGGTGTAGTGCGGGCCAACCTGTTGGGATCGGTCGCCGCCGTCACAGCCGTGGTCGCCGCCGTGGTGTTCGGCACGAGTCTGAGCGGCCTGGTCTCACACCCGGTTCGTTACGGCTGGAACTGGAACGTGCTCATGCAGGCCCAAGGCGGTTACGGGAACTACTTGGGATACGACCTGGGCAAGCTCATGGCGGATCAGCCGGGTGTTCGGGGCTGGTCGACCTTCGCCTTCACTCAGCTGCCCATTGACGGCCAGTCTGTTCCTGTCCTTGGGCTGGCCACGCGCAAGGGGTCGGTTGCGCCACCGACGGTCAGCGGGAGGCCGCTGGACGGACCCGACCAGATCGAACTCGGAGAGAACAGCCTCAGCCAACTCGGCAAGCACATCGGCGACAGCGTCATCGTGGGCAGCGGAACCACAAAGCGGCGGATGACCATCGTGGGCACTGTGACTCTGCCCTCCATCGGGCTGGAGTTGACCGATCACGTTTCGCTCGGACGTGGCGCCATGCTCCCGGAGGGCACGTTGTTGACCATCGAGCACCTCAGTTCGCACCAACAGGCCGAGGACGCCTCCTTGAGTGCCCTGCCCTCCACCATTGCTATCGACCTCGACACGGGCGCAAAGGCGGGACCGCTGGTCAACCGGATTGTCACGGCCGACCCCGACAACCAACCAGGAGGTCTGTACCAGTTGGGCCGGGTGCTCGGTGCGCCGGTTGCCAATGACGCCCAGATGGGCAGTCAGCCCCTTACGCTGGCCGTGGTACTTGCGGTGGCGGTACTGCTTTCCTTGGCGGGGACCGTACTGGCAGGTGCCCGGCGGAGGCGGCGGGAGCTGGCGGTACTGAAATCGCTCGGGCTGACGCGTGGGCAGGTGCGGGCCATCGTCATCTGGCAGACCAGCACCATCTTGGTCATAGCCGCAGTCGTGGGGTTGGTGCTCGGGTTGGCGGCCGGGCGTTGGGTCTGGGCTAGCTTTGCCACGTCGATCGGAGTGGTGCCGGTGACGACGATTCCGCTGGGAGCGTTGGTCCTCGGTCTGTTCGGTCTGGTGGTAGCCGGTAACGCCTTGTCCGCGCTCCCCGCAGTGCTGGCCGCTCGAACTTCGACAGCTACGCTATTACGCGCGGAGTAAGGCTCGCGGTGTGCAACCGTCGGTGTCGGAGGGAGGACGTGATCTGACGACGCGTAGTACGCGCTCGTCGAACAGTCAGGCCGGCTGCCCGGCCTCGAAGTCGCCTGCGTCGTGGAGCATGAATCGGCCCGGGTGGTTGCCAACACCTCCGTCGGTGACGCTCATCAGGAATGCCTCATGGTCACCGCTGCTCATGCGATTGATGATGGAGCCCTCCACCCACGCGGCACAGTCGGCCAGGACGGGAGCCCCTGTGACGCCCCTCGACCACTCCACCTTGGCGAACTTCTCCGCCTCGTGCCCACTGACCTCGCCGAAGAGCGAGGCGACGTCGCCCTGATCCGAACCCAAGAGGTGCAGCGCCAGGCTCTTGCTCCGCTCGGCAATGCCATACGTGACGTTGGCCTTGGAGACGCAGACGATGAAGCGAAGCGGGCGAATACTGCACTGGGTAACAAACCCGGCCAGACACCCACTCACTCGGTCACTTACCGAGGTCGTGACCACGTAGAGAGGGTAGTCGGCCAACTCGGCGATGGCATCGATCGAATCCGGGCTCCGCTTGGCGCGCGTGATCATGAGCTCCTTTTACCCCAAGGTGGACGCGTGCACACCTGCGCCGTACCTAGCCGCTGCGGGCGGCCTTGGGGAAGTCCCGGAGGTGGTCGTAGAGGGTCAGGAGCCGGGACACGAAGGGGGCGCGCTCGTACCAACGCGGTCCCCGAGGACTGAGGTTCGTCGGTGCGTGCTTGACGACATAGTCTGCGCTATGAAGGTCCTGTAGGCTCCCATTCCCCCTCAGGGCGGCCCGGATGCCGGGCAGCGCCTCGGCTTCCCACTGCATCTCGTTCTGCAGCAGCCCCTGCAACTCCAACAGCTCCGCGTCGAAATTCTGACCGGTGTTCAGATTGATGCCCTGCACACCGCGGGACATCTTTTCGACGCGGTCGATCAAGGTCCGCCGCTGCTCGGTTCCCTGGCGCAGCCGCTCCGCCTTTGTCGGAAGCGACGGGGCATTCTGGATGGCCAGGCCCACGTCGACCAACGCCGCCTCGCGGATCGCCACATGACGAATCAGCTTCTTGACCAGTTTGCCGTACTCCGCCCTGTCTTCGACCGACGCGCTCCGGTGCGCATCGAGCTCGGCGAAGATCCTTTGAAGCTCCCGGTTCTCTCGTTCGAGTTGATCCAAGGCTGTGGCGTTCTTGGACGAAGTTGCCATCTCTCCCATCCCTCACCGCGCCCATTACTGCACGCGCTCGACGTCGCGTCGCTCTCACTATGCAGCGCGACGCGCTCCTTACTTCACATGAGGTACCCGGCCGACACGCCTTGAAACGGGCGACGCCGTGCGGCCTGCCTCACTGCGACACCGTGCGCCTGCCTCGCCCCGATGCCGGGCGGTTTGCCTCGTCACGCCGTGGGGTACCTGCCTTCCACGACCGCTGCCACGAAAAAAGGAGGCTGCACCATGGAGGACGAGACCCGGCCGGACGAGGCGACCCGAGAGGCCGAACGCGCCGAAGCCACCAGTGCCCATGATGCCGACCGCCCACCCACCGCCGACGAGGAAGCCGCAGCCGACCGTTCGCGCCAGGCGTTCGCCGATGACAGCGAACGGGTGGAGGAGCTCTATGAGGAGATGAGCGACATCGGCGCCCACGTCAAGGGTGAGGGCAGCCTCGAATAAGCCCCCTCAGGGCGCGCAGGACGGCCCCGGCCGCATCACCTCCCGACGGCGCGCTCGAGCTGCGCTTTGTTCATCTTCGAGCGGCCCGCAATGCCCTTCTTGCGCGCTTCTTGGTACAGCTGGTCCCGTGTCCGCCCTCCGCTCCCCCGGTGCGAACGCAGGCCGCCACGACGCCCCGAGGAGATGTCGTCGGTCGACGTCCTGCTCGCCTGCTGCGCCTCGCCGTGGCGCGCTCGCTCCTTGTTCACCGTGCGAGCGGCGATCTCCTCGGCGGTGTCCTCTGAGCGTCCTCGCTCCAACAGTCCGTCCTTGATGTGCTCGTACTGACGCTCTCGCTTGTCGCTCCATGCTTGTTGGGGCATCTATCCTCCTCTGACGAAGACGCACAGCGTCGCTGCGCGCGCCGCACCTCAGCGAAATACCCGCGGGCCCCGTCCCCAATCGGCGCACAGCCCAGTAACGCGGGTGGCTCATGGGGTGCTCCAGCAGCACGACGAGGTCAGTTGCCGACCGGCCGTCCAAATGTGGCGGGTCGGGCCGGGAAGCGTCAGTCGCCCAACACGGTCTGCAGGTCGCGCACGTGCTCCTGGGTCTGCTCGAGCAGAGGTCGCAGGGCCTCAGCCACGTCGGGCAGGTTGAGCTCGATCGCCTGACCGCAGCGCACGCGGTAGCGCTCGAGTTGGTCGGTCTCCAAGCGCAGGTCGGCCTTGAGGGCCACCCGGCTTTCCTGTGACCGCTCGACCGGCGGCACGGTCGTTGACGGCTCCCCGCCCAGGAACGACACCTGCTCGGCCAGCACCTGAGCGTGGGTCAGCTCCTGTCCCAGGTGCACCTTCAGCTCGTCGAGCACGGCCAGATACTCGGCTCCGGTGATGGTGGCGATGTGGTTGGTGTACTGCACGATGGACTGGAACTCCGTGCCGAGGTCCTCATTGAGCAGCTCTATGAATTGCTCGACATCGACATCTGGCTTCTGGGTTTGTGTCATAGGAGATGTATACCCGCTGTACCCGGTCCTACACCGCCGATGGCAGGCGCAAAAACGCGGTGGACGCTCTCCATGCTGGGTATCACATACCTTATGACCGCTCCTACGGCATCCCTCGAACGCGAACTGAAGTTCGCCCTCGATCTCCGAGCGAGCCTGCCCGACCTCGAGCCGCTGGTCGGGGCGGTGATCCGTCTACCTGATCAACTCCTGCACACGACCTACTTCGACACCTCTGACATGAGACTGTGGCAGCGCCGGATCACCCTGCGTCACCGGAGCGGGGAGGACACCGAGGAGGGGACATGGACACTGAAGCTTCCCGTCGAGTCCGCCGCAACGACGCTGGAGCGCACCGAACTCTCCTGGCCGGGGCCGAAAAAGGACGTGCCGGCCGAAGTCCCTACCCTTCTCCGCGGGATCCTGCGCCAGGGCCGGCTGCAGGAGGTGGTCCAGTTGGAGTCGATGAGGAGGCGTGTGCTCTTGTGCGACGGCCCCCCACTGGGGGAGCTCGACGACGATGTGGTGACCGTGCTGCGCGGGGCCCGCAAGGGGTTCACGTTCCGACAGGTCGAGCTGGAACTGGAGGACGGCGTCGATCGGTCACACGTGAAGTCCGACGCTCGGGTGATCACCTCCGTCCTGAAGGCGCTGCGCAAGGCGGGGGCGCATCCCGAGGACGAACCGAAATTCGCCAAGTCGATCGGCGGCCTCCGGTCCGAACGTGAGACAGGAGGGGACAAATCCGTTGAGGACGTCGTCCACCGCTGCATCGTCAACAGTCTCGGTCGCCTGCTCGACCACGACATTCGGTTGCGCCTGTCACCCTCGGAGCCCCCACAAGAGGCCGTGCACCAGGCGCGGGTGGCCACCCGACGACTGCGATCCGACCTGCGGACCTTTGCATCGGTCCTCGACCCGGTCTGGCTACGCCACGTCACGAACGATCTGCAGTGGATCGGCACGGTGCTCGGCAGCGTCCGCGACGTTGACGTCCTCGAGCAGCGGCTCAGCCTGAGTGACCCGTCCGAACCACTCGAACGAGTGGGGCGAGAGGAGCTCTCCGCCAGACTGAGCTGGCAGCGGCGCGACCTCAGCCGTCACCTCGGGGAGGCGCTCGACACTGACCGCTACCTTCAGTTGCTCGGTCGGCTCCATGCCGCCGTCCACGCCCTGCCGGTGCGTCCTCCCCCGAAGAGCTCGCACTCGGGCTCCCGACCTGCGGCGGAGCCGGCCGCCGCGGTGCTGCCCAAGCTGGTTCGCACCCCGTGGATCGACCTCCAAAAAAAGGTCAAGAAGGCGGGACGCCACCCGAGCGACCGCCAGCTCCACCGCATCCGCATACGGGCCAAGCGGCTCCGGTACGCCGCCGAGGCGGCGCAGCCGACGGTGGGTCGACGCGCCCGACGTACCGCCAAGGCGGCCGAGCGCCTCCAGACGATCCTCGGCGAGCATCACGACGCCGTCGAGGCCGAACGATGGCTCCGACGGGAGGGGCCCAACGCCAGCGCCGTAGGTGGCTTTGCCGCTGGTCTGCTGACGGCGCGCCAGCAGCGCGACCAACGACGCTTGCGGCGCCGGTGGCGGTCGGTGTGGAAGTCGCTCGGCGCCCGGAAGAACACCGCCTGGTTCAGGTAAGGGACCACTAACCGGGTGACCAGCTGATCAGGTGCTCCCCGCATCGCGGCGCGCCATCCGCCGCTCTTGGAGGGGGATGGCGAACCACAGGGTGCCGAACAGACCGACCAGAACGGCGGTGAGTACGGGCACCACCCACCCGCTCTCGACGAAGGTCAACACCAAGAGCACGGACCCCGAGATGGCGAGGGCTGTCGCGCAGAGGCCCAGGATGGCCAGAACGTTGGCCACGCGGAGCAGCCGCTTTTTGTCGTGCAGTCGAAACACAAAGCGGTGGTAGGCGACCGGCGCGACCAGCAGCGAAATGGCCAGGGCGGCCAGCAGGAGGTCAGTCACATAGAGGTGTCGCTGCGCCCGGTCGAGACGCACGAAGCGCACGGTGAAGGGCAAGGAGAGCAGGAAGCCGAAGAGGACCTGCACTCCTAACCCGGCGATCCGCAGCTCTTGCAGCAGATCGGCCAGATTGCGATTGTGGCGCTCGGCTTCGGACTCGTGGTGGCCGTCCGACGCCATGCCTCCCTCGACCGAGCTCATCGATCGCTGGCGCTCAGGCCAGTCCCATGTGCAGCCGCACCACGGTCCCCGCCCGGCCCGAACGGATCTGGACCAGATCACACAGCTGGTTCGCCAACCAGAGCCCTCTGCCGCCACTGGACAGTTGGTCAGGGCGGACCCGGTCCACCATCGGGTTGGTGATCCGGCCCCTGTCGCGCACTTCGCAGAGCACCGACTCGTGGTCCCGCCAGACCAGCAGCGTGCCCCGCCCCCCGCCGTAGCGCAGGCTGTTGGTGGCGATCTCGTTCGCCGCGATGATGAGCTCGTCGGCTCGGCCGCCGGTCAACCCGGCGTCGCCCGCCCACTCCGAGACGGCACGACGGAGCGCAGGGAGCATCCGCTCGGTGAACTGCAGCGTGTGCGCCCCGCCGGATGGTTCTGACAGCGGCTCGTCGAAGCGTTCGACCAGCGCGTCGACCCCCGGATAGTGCGCGCTCGGGCGCGAACGGCCGCCGTCATTGACGAAGGGGTGGTTGCGCTGCGCCTCGTGCAGCACCTCGTCGGAAAGAGTGGCCGTGTCGTAGGGGCAGAGCAGCCAAAATGCCGGATCGTCGAAGGCGGCGTTCAGCAACGCCTCGTGGCGCTCGCACTCGACCAGCTCGGCCGGCGTGCGCGCCGAGCAGATGGGCTCCCCGATACCGCGCAGGCGACGACCGGGGGCGCCATGGGTGCGCCGGAACGACGCCCAGGCGGTCCGGGCCGGATTGGTCCCAACCTCGGCCATGTCGGCGAAGACGACGCAGTCGGCCTCGGCCCCGAGCGCCTGGCGTAGATCGGCGATCTTCGCCGCGCTCACCACGACCAACGTCGGCTCATGCTCGCTGATCGCCTCGTTCAGGAACGGAAGCGTCGCCTCGACGAACGCGGCCTGGCCGGAGTAGAAGAGGGCCTCGTGGCAGTACCCCGACGCGTCGGGCACGCTCAGCGATGCAGTACTCATGGCCTCCGGTGCTTCTTCTGGTCACTACCGAGCGAGATCCTCACTTCTCCCGCCTCACCGCAACACGCGACGCCGAGGTCCCATACCCAGCGCCGACCAGCGGAAACATCGTTCTCATCGTTCCGTGCGGCGAGGCCTACGCCGGCCAGGCTTCCGTCAGCTTCTTCCAGGCGATCGGCAACGTCTCGGGGATCACCCGGGTGCTGGCCACCGAGGTCATGAAGTTCGTGTCACCCGACCAACGGGGCAGGACATGGAGGTGGACGTGGCCGGGGATACCCGCGCCGGCCGCCCGGCCCAGATTGGCCCCCAGGTTCAGCCCGTCGGGATCGTAGGCGGCCTCAATGGCGGCGATGGCCTTGAGCGATGCCGCCCACACCTCTGCCGACTCGGCGTCGGAGAGGTCGCCCAGCGCGCCGACATGGCGCAACGGCAGCACCAGGACGTGCCCGCTGGCGTAGGGGTAGGCGTTGAGCACGACGAACGACCACTCCCCGCGCCACACGATGAGGTTGTCGGCCGACGGCGGACCGCTCTCCGCCAGGTGGCAGAAGACGCAGGTGGCCGTGTCGTGGACGCCGCCGGCTCGTTCGCGCTCGGTGGCGTCCTGTATGTAGAAGTGGCGCCATCCCGCCCAGAGGATCTCCAGGCTCACCGCTCCGGTGTCCCGCCCTCTACGTCCTCGGGTGAGCCGCGCCGCGCCACTTCGGCGGCGATGTCGTCGACGAACGTGGTGAGGTCCACGCCGCGCCGGGGCTTGCCGGTCGAGGACCGGGCGTTCACCCCGACCGTCTGGTTGTCGACGTCGTCGTCCCCGACCACCAGGATGTAGGGGATTTTGGCCAGCTTCGCCTTGCGGATACGGGCTCCCAGGTTCTCGGCCGCGTCGTCGACGCTCACCCGCAGCCCGACATCCGCGCACGCCGCCGCCACCGACCCAGCGTAGGCGGTGTGCGCCTCGCTCACCGGGAGCACCCGCACCTGTTCGGGCGCCAGCCAGGTCGGCAGGGCGCCGGCGTAGTGCTCGAGCAGCACGGCCATGAACCGCTCGACCGACCCGAAGAGGGCGCGGTGGATCATGACGGGACGGTGGCGGGCGTTGTCGGCGCCCACGTACTCCAGTTCGAAGCGTCGGGGCAGGTTGAAGTCGAGCTGCACGGTCGACATCTGCCAGCTCCGGCCGATGGCATCGCGGGCCTGCACGGAGATCTTGGGCCCGTAGAAGGCCCCTCCCCCTTCGTCCATGACCAGGTCCAACCCCATCGCCTCGGCCGTCGTGCGCAGCACCTCGGTCGCCTCGGCCCACTCCTCGTCCGAACCGATGGCCTTGCCCTCGGGGCGGGTGGACAGCTCGAGGTAGAACTCGTTGAGCCCGAAGTCGCGCAAGAGGTCCAGGACGAAATGGAGGGTCCGGACCAGCTCGACCTCCATCTCCTCGGGGGCGCAGAAGATGTGGGCGTCGTCCATGGTCAACCCGCGCACGCGGGTCAGGCCGTGCAGCACGCCGGACTTCTCGTAGCGGTAGACCGATCCGAACTCGAAGAAGCGCAGCGGCAGCTCCCGGTAGGAGCGCTGCCTGCTCTTGTAGACCAAAATGTGGAACGGGCAGTTCATCGGCTTGAGGTAGTACTGCGTCCCGCCGTCGAGCTCCATGGGGGGGTACATGCCCTCGGCGAACGATTCGAGGTGTCCCGAGACCTCGAACAGCTCGGCCTTGGTGATGTGGGGCGAGTTGACGAACTCGTAGCCGGCCGCCACGTGGCGCTGCCGCGAGTAGTCCTCGAGGAGCCGGCGGACCGTCCCGCCCTTGGGATGGAAGATGGCCAGCCCGGGCCCGATCTCCTCGGGGAAGCTGAACAGGTCCAGCTCGGCGCCCAGCTTGCGGTGGTCGCGCCGCTCGGCCTCCTCGAGCTGGTGCAGGTGCGCGGCCAGCGCCTTCTCGGACTCCCAGGCCGTCCCGTAGATGCGCTGCAACTGGGCCCGCTTCTCGTCACCCCGCCAGTAGGCGCCGGCCACCCGCATCAGCTTGAAGTGGCCCAACCGGCTGGTCGACGGCACATGCGGGCCGCGACACAGGTCGATGAAGGCGTCGGAGTTCCAGTAGGTGCTGACCACCGAGCCGGCGGCATCGACCTCGTCGGCCCCCGACTCCACCGCCTCGATGATCTCCCGCTTGAAGGGCTGGTCGGCGAAGAGGGCCAGGCCCTCGCCGAGCGCGTGCTCGTGGCGCACGAACGGCTGGTCCTCGGCCATGATGGCCCGCATCTCCTCTTCGATCCGCCCCAGGTCGTCGTCGCTGAAGCGGGCCCCGTCGGGCAGCTCGAAGTCGTAGTAGAAGCCGTTCTCGATCACCGGGCCGATGGCGTACTTGGCGCCGGGCCACAGGCGCAGCACGGCCTGGGCCAGCACATGGGCCGTCGAGTGGCGCAGCACGGCCCGTCCGGCCTCGGAGGAGTCGGTGACCACCGCCACCTCGGCCCCGTCGGGCAGCGGCGAGCTCAGGTCCACCTCGCGGCCGTCAACGGTGGCCACCACGGCCGCCTTGGCCAGGTTGCGCCCGATGGAGAGGGCGAACTCGGCCCCCGTCGTGCCCTCGGCGAGCTCCCGCATCGAACCGTCGGGAAGCCGTACCGAGATGACGCCAGCCATGTCCAGCCTTTCTTGCTCTGCCGGTGGATCTCTCCTCGCCGGACGCGGTGCCTCAAGGGTACTGGACGGCTGGCCCGGAACCGCGCGCCACTAGCCTGCGGGGAGTGGAGACCTGGGACGCAATTCGAGCCCGGCGCAACGTCCGCTCCTACAGCGATCGGACGATCGATCCGGAGCACCTCGACCGAGTACTCGAAGCCGGGCGACGCTCGCCGTCCGCCTCCAATCGCCAGAAGTGGGACTTCATCCTGGTGACCGATCGGGCACCGCTGCAGGAGCTGTCGACGGTCTGGGTAGGTGCCGCCCACCTGGCGGTGGCGCAGGCGGCGATCGTCCTTGTCCTGCCCGAACCCGAGGCCGAGCGCTACGTGACCATCGATCAGTACGACCTGGGGCAGGCGACCATGGCCATGCTGTTGGCCGCCACCGATCTCGGCATCGGCAGCGGCCACTCCGCCGTGGGCGACCAAGAGGCGTGCCGACGCATCCTCGGCACCCCGGCAGACCGCACCTGCGCTTACATGATCGCCCTCGGCTACCCGGCCGATCGACCGCTGGCGCCCATCGCCAACCCCGACCGCCGGCCCTTCGACGAGGTAGTGCACCGGGGCCGGTGGTGACGGCACGCCCTGCGTCCACTCCCGGCGAGGCCGGCATCACGTCGAAGCGCGCCCCGGGCTCGGTGGCCGACACGGTCGACCGGCTCATTGAGCTCGTGGAGGCCCGCGACATGATGGTGTTCGCCATCGTCGACCACAGCGGCGAAGCCGAGCGCCACGGGCTCGAACTGCGCGAGACGAAGGTGGTGATCTTCGGGAGCCCGACAGCCGGCACACCGGTCATGCAGGCGGCGCCGCTCGCCGCGCTCGATCTCCCACTCAAGGTCCTCGTCTGGGACGACGACGGTCAGACCGTCGTCAGCTACACCGACCCCGGGGTGCTGGCGGAGCGCCACCACCTCGGCGCCGAGCTGGCCTCCCGTCTGGCGGGAATCGGCCCGCTCACCGACGCACTCACCGGGACCGGGTAGTTTCAGAACAACCGGGAAGCAACGTTCCTGCAACCCAGAACCCACCGGTGACTCCTAGAATTTCTGCGCCGGTTCGATGGCGCGCCGGAGTGTGGCATCGGGAGGACGCGCACATGACCGAGCTGGCGACTACTTCATCGGGATCCATCTTCTATCTGGTTCTTGCCGTCGTCTTCGCGATGGTCGCCTACCGAACGTCGGAATCGTTCAAGAAGACCCACCAGGTCACACCATGGCGCATCCCGTCGTGGGCCTGGGCCATCATCGGATTCATCTCACTCCTCCTGTGGGTGATCCTCTACCTCATCGCCCGTTCGACCACGAATCCCCCCGCCCCCGTCGCGACCTCTGCCGCGGCGCCGTACGCGGCGCCGCCCGGATGGTACCCGGACCCGCGGAACGCCCACGAGATGCGGTTCTGGGACGGCAGCGGATGGACCAGTCGTGTCGAGAACGGCGGGATCGAACAGGTCGCCGACCTCTGAGCGCGGCGCCACATTGGAGCCCGAACCAGTGTACGAAAACCGAGACGACAGCTCGCGGTTGACGTCCGGACTCGGCTCACCGCCCGCCGACGAACGCGTCCCGACTGCGACCATGAGCCCGCCTCCCCCGGCGCCGGCCAGCCGCCGGCCGGACCGTTCCGGGGCACAGCCGATCACCGATGGCAAGCTTCGTCGGCTCTACGGCTGGGAGACCCTGGTCGTTCTTTCGATCTTTCCTCTCAGTGCGACCATCGTGGCCATCGCCTACCTGCTGATGCGGGTGACGACCGGCACCGAATTCTCGAGTGGGAGCATGTTCATCCCCGGGGAGCCAGGCCTCTCACTCGCCGTGTCTATGGCGATCATCATCTCCGAATTCTCCGCGGCGGGGCTGGTTGTCTTCCTCCTCATCAGAAACGGGGAGGGTCTGATCTCCATCGGACTCACCGGACACCGCTTCCGCAAGGATCTTGCGTTGTTGCTTCCGGTCTGGATCTTCGTCGATGTTGTTCCCCAGGCCGTGGGATCGGCGATCGTGACCGCCACGCACCTTCCGCGTTTTGACGTCGCCACTCCCCCCGTGCCGGCCGCCTTCGTCGCGGCCGCCCTCCTCATGAGTCTCAACGCCGGTGTCGTCGAAGAGATCGTGGTGCTCGGGTATCTCGTGCGACGACTAGAGCAACGCGGATGGTCCCCGACGACGGTCGTAATCGTCGCGGTGCTCGTTCGAGTCTCCTATCACCTCTACTACGGACCGGGTGTCCTACCCATCGTCCTGTGGGCGACCGCCTCGGTCCTGGTCTACCGAAAGGTCCGCCGGCTCCTGCCGTTCATCATCTGTCATTTCGTGTGGGACGCCAGCATCTCCATAAACGACTACTCGCGCAAGGCGGCCATCATCTTCAACGGTGTCTTCTTCGTCTCGGCGGTCGTCTTCCTCCTGTTGTGGAGCCGAGAGGACAAGCAGGCGGCCGCTCCTCTTTCGCTGCCCGTCCTCCTGCCCTGATCCGGATCAGTCGTCGCCGGGCCACGTCCAACGAGGGACCTCGCGCAGTGGGTGCAGGTCGTCGTCGGTCTCGGCATGCGAGTTCTGTGTGGCCACCTGCGAGCCGAACTCCACGTGTGACCGCACAGCCTCACGAAACGCCTCGTCCTTGGGCATCTCCGCCGCGTCCAGCGCCTCCAGGTACAGCTCGACAAAACGGAACGGAGGCGAACCAATGGGAGCCGTTCGATGCCAACCTCCGGGCAGATCATCGGTCCGTCCGGACGACGTGCCCACGGATTAACGCGGCAGATCTGCCAGGTCAAGGGACGGACGCCGCCAGCGCCTCTTGCGGCGAGGGCCGCGGGCTCCCTCTGCGTTCCGCTGGGTGCGCGCCACGATGAATCGAGTCGATACGAGGAGAAGAAGGACGATCACCACAAGGATCAGAGCGGCGTCGAAGGCCAGGTAGTGGTACTGGGTTTCGGGGGCGTTGTAGTACTGGAAGACGACGTAGGTCAAGTAGGGGAACTGGGCGTGGGTCAGCGAGTGGGGCAGGGTGGGCGCGAACCCCGCCGTGTAGATCAGCGGTGCAGTCTCGCCGCACGCGATGGCCAGCGCCAGGAGAAGGCCGGTGACGATGCCGGGGAGGGCGCTCTTGAGGATCACCTTGCGAAGCCCGTATCCCATCGACATCCCGAGGGCCTCCGCCCCCTCCCGGTAGCCGGTCGGGACCTGGCGCAGCGAATTCTCCGTCGTCTTGGCTATGTAGGGGATGACCATGATGGACAGAATGATTAGCGCGGCCAGGAGCGAGAAGCCCCAGTGCAGGCCCACCACGAGCGCCACGTAGCCGACGTAGCCCAGCACGATGGAGGGGAAGCCGGCGAGGATATCCGACGCGGTCCGGAGCGGGCCGCCGCTGGCTTTTCCGCTGCGCCGGCGGGGCCGGGCGAGCTCGGCCAGGTGGAGGCCGGCGAGCACACCGATGGTGCCGGCGATGATGAAGACGCCCAGCATGAGGATCAGGGTGCCGAGAATCTGGTTGCGCAGGCCACCCCCGCTCGGCGTCAGGGTCGTCCACAGGACGCTCCACCGCCAGTGCGGCGCGGCGTGTGCCACCACGCTGATGAGGAGCCACGCCGCCGGCGCCATGATCAGCACGAGCGCCACATACGTCAGTACCCGCCAGGTGATCGTCGCCACGCGGCGGCGCCTCGTAGCGGGGCCGGCGGCCAGCGGCCTGGCCATCATGCGCCCCCGACCGGCGCGGCGACGCGCGACGTTCGGCTGATGATGAGCCGCGCCACCAGGTTGACTCCCACCGAGATCACCGCCAGGACGAGGGCCAGTTCGGCCAGGGTGGCCACGGCGAAGCCGGTGCCGTCAGCTAGCGCGCCGTCGAGCTGGGTGAGGATCGTGGCCGCCACCGTGGTAAAAGGCTGGTAGATGTTGATGGGGATGCGCAGGGCGGCTCCCCCGATCATGGCGATCGCAATGGTCTCCCCGAGCGCCCTTCCCAGGCCGAGCACGGTGGCGCCGATGATCCCCGAGCGCACCCAGGGGAGGGTGACCTTGTTGGCCACCTCCCAGTCGGTCATGCCGAGGGCCGACCCACCTTCCTTGGGGAGCGGGGGCACCTGCTGGAAGAGGTCGCGGGTGGTCGAGGTGATGATGGGCACGATCATGAGCGCGAGCACGATGCTGGCCGAGAGCAGGCCCTCGCCCGTGCCGACCGGGTTGCGGAAGTAACGCAGCACCGGGACGTTGGGCGCGTGGTCGGCGATGATCGGGTAGACGTTGCGGGCCAGCCAGGGGCCGAGGGTGAGGATGCCCCACAGGCCGATGACGACGCTCGGGATGCCGGCGAGGATCTCGACGGCGAATCCGAGCGGCCGCGAGATCCAACCCGGGAGGCGTTCCGTCAGGGCGAAGGCAGCCCCGATGGAGAGCGGGAGGGCGATGACGATGGCGATGACCGAGGACACGAGCGTTCCCCAGAGGATGGCCCAGGCACCGAACTGGGCGCCCTGCGGGTGCGCCACGCCGTCGGTGTGCACGACGGCGCCGTAGCCGTTGCCGTAGGTCCAGTTCCGGCCGTAGAGGAAGTACCAGCCGTTGACCCGGAGGGCCGGCCAGGCCTTCACGGCCAGCACGGTGACCGCGAAGACCAGCGCGGCGAGGGGTAGTACCACGGCGACCCAGGCCACCCCCCTCCAGGCGCGATCTTCGTTTCGGCGGACGAAGCCGGCCGCCCGCTTGGGGAGTGGGGGCTTGCCCACTGACTCCGTATGCGGCGTGGCCGGGAGGCTCCCGGCCACGCCGCCGACGGCCGTCACTACTGAATGCTCAACACTTGCTTCAAGGACTGCGCCTCCACCTTGGATGGGAGTGCTTGGAAGTTGACCTGGGACAGATACGTCGAGGCCGACCCGTCCTTGGCGTTGAGCGCCCACTCCAATACGGAGCGGATGTTCTTGGCGGTCGAGCTACTGGACTGGTGGGTCGACACGATGGCGTACTCGTAGTTGATGATCGGATACCCGCCGCTCGCCGGACCGTAGATGAGCGAGATCGTGCCGTTGGCCGGCGTCTTCTTCACGAACGCCGCCGCCTCGGCAGCGATGGATGCCGGGGTGGGTACCACGTACTGACCCTTGGCGTTCTCCAGCTGTGCGTAGCCGAGGCCGGACTGCAGGGCCTGGGTCAGGTAACTGATGCCGATGTAGGCGATGCAGCCCGGTGTCGCCTTGCAGCCCGACACCATCCCCGAGTTGCCCTCCTCGCCGAGCGCCCCCGGTGCCGCCGGCCACGGCACGGTCGTGTTGAACCCGATCTTGGTGCCCCATCCCGACGGGTCGGTCTTGGACAGGTAGGTCGTGAACAAGAACGTGTCGCCGCTGCTGTCGGAGCGGTGGAGCGTCACGATGGGAATGCTGGGCAGCGTCACGCCCGGGTTCAGACTGGCGATCTGCGAGGCGTTCCACTTGGTCACCGTGCCCTGGTAGATCTCCGAGAGGACCTTGCCGCTCAGCTTGAGGTGCGAGAGGACGCCGGGGACGTTGTAGGCAATGATCTGCGCCGAGATGGCCAGCGGGATGTTCTTGAGATCAGGGCTGGCCGTGACGTCGCTCGGTGAGAGGTAGGCATCGGAGGCCCCGATGTCGATCGTGCCGTTGGTCGCCTCGGAGATCCCGGTTCCCGACCCGGTTCCCGCCGTCTGGATGGTCACGCTCGGGTACGTGGTCCCGTACCCGCCGGCCCACAGGTTGAAGAGCGGGTAGAGCAGCGTGCTCCCGGTCTCGGTTACCGTTCCACCCGGCGGCTTCTCCACGCCACCGCTAGGTAGCATGGCCGTAGCAGACGCGGCCGAGCTGAACACGAGCGAGGTCAGCGCGAGCCCAGCGACCGCTAAGGCGACCGCTCCTCGCTCGAGTCGGGCGGCGCGCTTCAGTGTCTGCACAGGCTCTCTCCTTGTGAGGTTGTTGGTGTGTACTTCGGTATTTCTCTTTGGTGACCTACCGCGAAGGGTTGGTGAACCATGTTCCGGTATCGCCGAACCCCTACCCCATCCGTCCCGTTACATAGCGCTCGGTGTCCGGGTGCGTGGGCTCGGTGAACAGTTGTTCGGTCGAGCCGTGCTCCATCAATTGGCCTTGGTAGAAGAACATCGTTTGGTGCGAGACCCGCCGGGCCTGCCCGAGATTGTGGGTGACGACGATCAGGGTGAGCGCTGGAGCCATCGTTTTGAGCAGCGCCTCAATGGACTCAGTCGTCACCGGGTCGAGGGCCGACGTCGGCTCATCGAGAAGAAGCACCTCGGGTCCGACGGCGAGAGCGCGGGCCAGGCAAAGCAGCTGCTGCTGGCCACCGGAGAGCCGGAACGGCGAATCGTTCAGGCGATCCTTGACGGCGTCCCACAGGCCGACCTCGGTGAGCCGGCGCTCGCACACGACGTCGAGCTGCTTGCCCTTGGCGATGCGGTGGGCCTTGACCCCGGCCACCACGTTGTCCTTGATCGACATCGGGAACGGGTTGGGGCGCTGGAAGAGCATGCCGACGCGGCGGCGCAGCGTCAGCAGGTCAACGTTGCGCCCCCATAGGCTCTCTTTGTCGAACGTGACGTCGCCCTTGCGGCTGAAGCCCGGCACCCGGTCGTTCATCCGGTTGAGCGTGCGGAGGAACGTGGACTTGCCCGATCCAGTCGGTCCGATGAGCGCGGTGATGGACCCCCGCTTCAGCGAGACGTTCACGTCCGAGAGGACCGTTCGGCCCGAGAAGCCGAGATCCAATTTGACTGACTCCATGACAAATTCCGGGCGAGCGGCGTCGGGATCGAGGGCCCTCAGCGTCTCATCGATCGCAGATTGCGCTTCGGTCGTTACGACATCGTTGCGAATCTCTGTCGGATCACCGTCATTCACCTTCTGGACGGTACCCAGCGGAAGTGAATTCCTCGATACTGGAGGGCGACCTCAAGATGAACTATTTACGAAGGAAAATGTCAGGATTCTTTCCCGACTCGCCCGGTGGACTGGCGGTCCGCAGCCTGCGCCCGGGGAGCAGGGTCAACGAAGGAATGTCGCCCTTGAGGCAGCCCGACTGCAATCCCAGTGTTAGGTGCACTCCTATCGACAGTCATCTCCCGACCTTTCGACCACGGCAGTTCATGCTCGTCCGGCCGAGCTGAGTTGTCGGTAAAGGGAGAGGCTATGATGGGGCGTAGGGAGGTCCCGCCATAGCCCGGTCCCGCGCAGTTCCCGTGCGCGGGCCTGTGTACGCGGCTTCGGCATGAGGGAGGGGGTATTTCTCAAACCGAAGAGTCCGCCTGTTACCGCGCACCTCCACTACCACTTACGATACGAGGCAGAGATGAACGCGCCGCGATGTAGTCGCGACTGGGAGGTGGAGCAGAGATGAACTTTCCGGTGTGGGCGATCGTTCTATCAGCCGGTACGATGACGTTTGCAGCTGCCGCGAGACTCGCCATACTCAGTGTTCTTTCACGGGGCCAGTGCACGCTGTCCGGGCGTTGAGGATCACGGGTTCGTCCGGGCGTTGAGGATCACGGGACCGAGGATCAGTCACTCCCAACCCCCGCCATCGTGGCTCGGACAAGACTTGTCAGATCTCCGCCACAGGTGGGAGAATGCTCGTCGTGGGAATTTTGACGAGTGACCCGTCTGGGACCAAAGGTGCGGAGTTCTCCTCTGGCTTTACCGACGAAGAGCTCACAGAGCTTGCCCTGGCCGCCGACTCGGATCTCCCACTCGCCGAAGATGCTGTTCCCCTGTCCATCTACCTCGCCCAGCTGCCAATCAGGTTGCCAGATTGGTACATGTCCCCGGTAATGGTCCGAGGTTGTCGGCGGTGGCGGCTGCCCATCGTTCTGACAGTTGTCGCTGCCTTCTTGATCATCGAGGGCCTCGGCCTTTGCAACACCTTTGGTCAGCTCACTGTCCCCTGAGCGATTCTGGGACCGGACGATCGACCCTCTATCGGTAGGGCCATCCCTCGATCGACACGGGGTATGCCGACTTGGATATCGTGACCCCCTCGGGATCACTCGCTGCGCCACTTCTCACCAGCTCGCTTGTCGCGGCAGCGTCACCTAGGAGCGTCACCTTCTCGCCGCCCTCAGCGGCACAACGCAAGATGCCGACGTGAGATCTCACCCCCATAGCTTCTTTGAGTTGGACCTGGATATCACCCATTCCGTCCAGATCAGCCCAGGAAAGCACCTGGTACTCGATGATGCGCGTTCCGACAGACATGGCCTGAGACTAGCCAAGGTGGGTTGCAGTGGCAAAGTCTCGCGATAGTCGGTTCACATGGCTACTCTGCTCCCCGACCCGGCAGGCAGTGGGCGCCGATGATCGACAAAACTCACGTCACGGGCGAAGGACCTCAAGCTCTACGCCAGTCAAGATCACCAAGGACCGCACCATTCTCAGAGTCCTGCGGCTACATGCGCACGCACCCGCAGTAGATGTCTCGGTGTGCATCGGACGACACGCCTGGACGGCATCTGCGATGCTAGAGAGGTGGCGGCAGCAAAGTGGACTCCGCGCCAATTAGTTGTCTCAGCCTTCATTCTGTTCGCGGTGGCCCCCGTCGTCGCACCGGGCAGTCAGGCCGGAGCGGCTGCCACGACGACATCGTCCAAGCCGACAAGTTCGTCCGAGCCGTCGCGTTCGGCGCCGTTGTCGGCACCGAAGACCTCCGTCGCTCAGGACGAGCAGTTCCTGACGAAAGTCACGGAGGCCGATCCCGCGTTGGCCACCTATGAGCAGAAGCAGGGAAATGTGGCTCTACGTGCGCTTTTGACGGATGGATCGGCGTTCTGTGCCTTCCTGCAACGCGGCGCGGGAATCGACAACGCCCTGGCTGACGTGGCCATCGGGGCGAGAGGGGAAGAGGCAAAGACGCATCTTCCTTTGTCAGTGACGACCTTCAATTCGATTGAGGCGGTCGCGCTTCTGACTCTGTGCCCAGACGACCAGAAGTTGCTCCCGGCTTCGGACAGGTCCAAGATCCGCGAACTGGGTAACGCTCTGGCCAAACGGGCACGCTGAGGCGGCGAGCGCACCGACTCCAATCCAAGGGGCGGAAGCGCATGCTTGTACGACATTCCGTCACACAACGATAAGGCCCTCGTTGCACTACGTGTGTTGCCAGTTAACCGACCCGTCCTAGGGTTCCGCTTATGCGAATCTCACAAACGAAGCAGCGCGGCCGTCTACGGACGGGAGCGATGTTGGTCGCGGCCGCCACGGCCGCCCTGTCCGTTGTAGCGCTGTCTTCTATGGCGGTTTCGGGCGCCCTCGCGAGTTCATCGCCGGCGGTGCCAACGACCTGTCCAGCCGGAAGCGTCTTGAAGCAACCGACGGGAGGGACCAGTGCACAGGCGCAGTGTGTCATCACGTCCACCGGTACACCCGTTGGTGGCGTCAAGCACGTGTGGCTGATCATTTTGGAGAACAAGTCCTACGACGAGGTGTTCACCGGGCTCAACCAGAACAGCTACCTATGGCAGACGCTCCCCCAGCAGGGCGCCCTACTCACCAACTACTACGGCACCGGCCACTTCAGCATGGACAACTACATCTCGCTGGTGTCCGGCCAGTCCCCGTCGTACGCCGTGCAGGACGACTGCTCCACGACCGCAAACATGTCGAACAACAACAGCGGCATCATCACGAACGGCACGGTCGGCACCGGCACCGACACCGACGGGACGACCGACAGCTCGGGTACCAACACCAAAGCCCCCACTCCGACGGCCAGCGCAAACGGTAACTACGGCCAGCTCCTCGCGCACGGTGGCGTCGATGCGTCACTGGCCAACAATGGCTGCGTGTATCCGACCGACGTCACCACCCTGTTCAATCAGTACAACGCAGCCGGGGTCGCCTGGAAGGCCTACGCACAGGACCTCGGGGGGGCTCAACCCGTCGGCTCCACCACCTACGTGACGAGCACGACCCCAGGGGTGACCAACACAGTTCCGGGTCGGGATGACGGGGCCTGCGGATACCCCGGCTCCTCGACCGCCGACCCAGTGACCAACCCGACGAACCTGGTGGCCCCGAGCGGGGACGTGTCGAGCTTCACCGGTGCTCAGCCGGCCAATGCCAACACCAATGGCGACCCGGCCGATCAGTTCGTAGCCAAGCACTTCCCGACGGGTTGGTTCACTTCGCTGACCGGTGAATCCGCTGGCACGCAGAGCGGCGTCGCCTATCCCGCGCAGCCGGCACTCAACGAACCGACGACATCGGAGTACGACGGACCCGGTGCCCCGACCACCGGTGCGACGGACACCAACTGCGACGCCAACCACGTCGCCAACCTCGATGATCCCACCTACGGCCTGGAGCACGATCTGAGCCTTCCGGCCAACGAGGTTCCGGCGTTCAACTGGATCACACCGGACAACTGCAGCGACGCGCACGACGCAACCTGCCAGGGGAACAACCTTTCCGGAGCCTTCAGCGCCAACGGGACACCGAACTACACCCCGGCCGGCCTGCCCGCCTACGATCCCGAGGCGACCACCCCTCTCAACTACACCGGAGGTCTGTATGCGGCCGACCTGTTCCTGCGCTACTACATCCCGCTAATCGAGAAGTCGGCGGCCTTTGCCGACGGAGGGCTCATCGACATCACCTTTGACGAGGCCAATCCTCCATTCACCATCGGGAACAGCTTCAATAATGTACCGGCCCCCGGCGACAGCACCACCTACTCCGCGCCGGCGGATCAGCCGACCTTTGGTAGCGCCGGGAGCACCGAACCGGGTGCCGACTCCCTCTACGGCGCCTACGGAGCCCTGGCCGATGCCGCCGGTGAGAACATCAACGGCCACAATGTGGCTACCGAGCCGACCGGGCCGAACGACCCGGAGGTGACCAACAGCTCGGGTCAGCAGCTCCAGCCCGGCCCCGGGGCCTCCGGATTCATCGACCGACCGACCGGCCTAGCGGGCGAGAGCCCCTACCTCAGCGGATCGCCCGGTACGGCAAGCGAACCTGCGCTCGTCGCCGCCAACTCCAGCATGGTCACGGACCCACAGATCAACGCCGACGACACCGGCCGACTCGTCTCGGGTACCGATGCAAACGGCGACACGATCCCGCCCGACACCTTCGTCGGAGCAGTCAGTGACACCGGGCCGATCGCTTTGGGGTCCAACTCCAGTACCGCGACGGCCTCGAACAACTACGCCAAGCCATGGATCGGCACCTTCCAGCTGCTCAATGACAGCGGGCAGCCGGTCACCCTCGCCACCGGCTTCAACGGAACCGTGACCCTGGGCGCAGAGGGCGCCACGTCGACCGTCGGGACCTCCACTTGCCCGAGCGGCGACGAGGCTGCCACGACCAGCGGGTGCGTTACCTCCGACCCGCTCTACGACCCGACCGACTTCACTCCGGGCGGCGGCGACACCGGGACCGTGCTGATCAGCCCCCTCATCAAGCCGGGCACCGTGTCGAGCACGTACTACAACCACTACAGCACCTTGCGCACGCTGGAGGATCTGTTCCTGACCGGGCGGACCTGCACCGAGCCCAGCAATGCCGACACCCCGTTGGCCGCCGGCACGGTCTGCGGCGGACTCGACGGCCAGGGTCACATCGGCTACGCGGCGCAGGCCGGCCTGGCCGACTTCGGCCCGGACGTGTTCACCGCGCAGTCGTTCACAACGGTGACCACCCCTCCGGGCTACGAACAGGTCAGCACGAGCTCCGGCACGTTGTTCTGCCCCACCGGCGAGAACCTCGGTCACACCGGTCATGACGGCCAGAGCGGTGTCGGCGGCTTCGGTGGAGCTGGCGGCACGGGTGGCGCGGCCGGCTGCGGAAGCAGCGGCGGCGCGGGTGGCAACGGGGGCCATGGTGTCACCGCACTCGGCAAAGGTGGCAATGGCGGCAACGGTGGCAATGGCGCGTGCGCGCCCGAGGAGTTTGTCAACGGAGTCTGGTTGACGGCCACCGGGGCCCAGACATCGCCCTACGACACTCCTCCGTGCAGTGGGAACGGCGGGAACGGCGGTAGCGGAGGCAAAGGCGGCAACGGTGTCGACTCAAGTGCGGGCGGCAACGGCGGCAACGGCGGCAACGGCTCACCCGGGGTGCCCGGCCTAAACGGCGCAAAGGGTACGAAGGGGTAGTTTGATCGTTCGACCGCCGACAATCGCCGCCGCACTCTCGGCGAAGGCCTCACGGGGCCGGTCTCTGAAGCCTGGCCCCTGGCTCGCCCTCGCCACCCTGCTGTTCGTCGTCCTCCTCGCTGGTTGTGGCAACAGCCCTTCGTACCCCGCCTTCCTCCCGAAGAACACGCTCCATCCCGACGTCGACGCCACTCTGGTCGGTACGGAGGTCAAGCCGGCACTCCAGGTCGAAGGGCTCCCCATCGTGGCAAAGACCAAGGCTTTCGACGT
>Ga0302324_100007091_pt1 | contig 23942 bp, 25 predicted proteins | sample Palsa_T0_1_FD_201949 | JGI IMG/M metagenome (GOLD analysis project Ga0302324, IMG submission 201949) | Peat permafrost microbial communities from Stordalen Mire near Abisko, Sweden - Palsa_T0_1 | ecosystem: Environmental > Terrestrial > Soil > Palsa > Peat permafrost | place: Sweden: Abisko... | reverse complement strand
GCGCGGACTACCTGCCGAACGGCAAGCTGGACTGCGAGGTTCTCGCGATCGAGCCCAACAAAACGCTGTCCTACACGTGGGGTTCTACGAGCGACAATGCCGCCTTCAACGTAAAGAGCGTGGTCACCTTTACGCTCACGCCAACGCCCACGGGGACTCACCTGCGTATGGAGCAGTCGGGCTTCCGGCCGGATCAGAAGCAGGCTTATGGCGGCGCCAAGTACGGCTGGCAGCAGTTCTTCGGGAAGCTTGAGCAGATTTTGGCCAAGACCCACTGAGCTGTTTTCGTAAGGAGCTGGAATTGAACTGGAACCACTGGATTCGGCAGACCCACCGCTGGCTGTCGATCATTTTCACCGCGACCGTCGCGGCCAACATCATTGCCATGGCGCTGGGAAAGCCGCCGTCATGGATTGTCTATTCGCCATTGCCGTTCCTGTTCCTGCTATTGTTCTCCGGGCTGTACATGTTCGTGCTGCCGTATGTCTCCAAGCGTAGCGTGGCCGGTCAACGGACAATGAGCGTATCCATCGAGCAACGAATCCCATGAAGAAAACCAAGAGCCCCGCGACAAAAGCGAAAGAGAAAAGCTCTCCCTCCAAGCTGATCGACGGAAGGATCAAGGAGTTCGGCGATTGGCGCGGCGAGATGCTCGCGCGGGTCCGCGGGTTGATCAAAGATGCCGATCCCGACGTAGTCGAAGAATGGAAGTGGCGCGGCGTGCCGGTGTGGGAGCACAATGGCATCATCTGCACCGGCGAGACCTACAAGGCCGTGGTGAAGTTGACCTTCGCCAAGGGCGCAGCGCTGGAGGACCCTTCAAGTCTCTTCAACTCCAGCCTCGAAGGCAACGTTCGGCGCGCCATCGATATTCGCGAAGGCGAAAAGATCAATGAGAAAGCGTTGAAGGCGCTTATTCGCGCCGCTGTGGCGCTGAACACGGCCAAAAAGAAACCAAAGAGCGCGTGACCCGCGCCCAACAGCCCAGCGCGGCACCGCGCCCGCTGCAATCGCTCTGATTATCGCACCTCGCCGACAAAACCTTGCCGTAGCGCCTCAAGCCGTTTGAGCGCCGCGGGCGGCAGCGGACCTTTCCCGACCGCTGCCAGCGAATCCTCGAACTGCTGCGGCGTCGCCATGCCGACCAGGATGGTGCCGATCGCCGGCTGGCTGATGGCAAATCGCGTTGCGGCTTCGGTGAGGCTTGCGGCAAAGCCTTCCCGCACAAGCGACAGCAGGCGCTGTGCGCGAGCGATGTCGGCATCGTAATTCAGCGCGGAACCGATGGGGGCAGGCGGCGGACTCGCGATCGGACGCCGCTCTGCCGAGCCTGAGAGCGCGCCGCCGGCCAGCACACGGATCGCGATCACGCCCGTACCAGCCCGCTTGGTGTGGTCGAACAGCCGTCCGTAATCCTGTGCCGGATAATTCGCTGGCAACGCCTCTGCGGCCGACGGATTGAGCATGTTGTAGACGACCTGGGCGCTGTCAAACGCGCCGCTGTCGATGACTTGCGCAAGCGCCCCGGTTTCACCGACGCAGGTCAGACCGAGGAACCGCGTTTTGCCTTGCTGGCGCAGCCGCTCGAACGCCGGCACCACTTCGCCGAGCACTTGCTGCGCACTCAACGCCGGGCCGCCGCCAGCTTCGGTGATCGAGTTGTGCAGATAGAAAATGTCGACGTGGTCGCGTTGCAGCCGCGCCAGGCTGGCTTCGAGGGACTTCATCACGGCGTCGGCAATAGGACTGCGATCGGCAGCCGGCAGCCGAACCTTGGTCCCGACGAATACGTTGGCGGGTTTCAGGCTTTGGAGAACACGGCCGAGATTCTTTTCCGACTCGCCATCGCCGTACTGAACCGCGGTGTCGAAATAGTTCACACCGGCGTCGAGCGCTCGCGCAACGGCGCGCTGCTGATCGCGCGGATCGCCACGGACCATGAGACCACCGACTGCCCCGCAGCCGAAACCGAGCACGGAGACCTGCATGCCGGTGCGGCCATAGGGACGCATTTCCATGACGTTTTCTCCGTGGGTCAGTAACCGACCGCTGTGCCGTGCAGATCGTAATCGTCGGCGCGCTCGATCTTCACCGTGGCGATCTCGCCGACGCGGAGCGGCCGGTGGCTCGCGACATAAACAGCGCCATCGATCTGCGGTGCGTCGGCCTTCGAGCGGCCCTTTGCAACAGTCGGCCCGACTTCGTCGATGATAACCCGCTCTCGATTGCCGACTTTGCGCTTCAACCGCTTTCGCGAAATCTCCTGCTGGCGCGCCATGAAGCGGTTCCAGCGTTCTTCCTTCACTTCATCCGGCACAGGAGCGGCGAGATCGTTCGCAGTGGCGCCGGCGACCGGCTCGTATTTGAAGCAGCCGACGCGATCGAGTTCGGCTTCGCCCAGCCATTCAAGCAAAAACTCAAAGTCCTTGTCTGTCTCGCCGGGGAAACCGACGATGAAGGTCGAGCGGATGGTGAGGCTCGGGCAGATGTCGCGCCAAACGCGGATGCGTTCGAGCGTTTTCTCTTGAGCGGCAGGCCGGCGCATACGCTTGAGAACGTGGGTGCTGGCGTGCTGAAACGGCACGTCGAGATAGGGCAGCACCTTGCCGTCGGCCATCAGCGGAATGACGTCGTCGACGTGCGGGTAGGGATAGACGTAATGCAGCCGCACCCAGACGCCGAACTCGCCAAGCTCGCGGGAAAGGTCGAGGAATTTCGCCCGCACCTCGCGGTCTTTCCATGTGCTGGCGGCGTATTTGATATCGACGCCGTAGGCCGAGGTATCCTGCGAGATGACCAGCAGTTCCTTGACGCCCGCGTTTACCAGCCGCTCGGCCTCGCGCAACACGTCGGCGGCCAGCCGCGATACCAGATCGCCACGTAATTTCGGGATGATGCAGAAGGTGCAGCGATTATTGCAACCTTCTGAAATCTTTAGATAAGCGTAATGCCGTGGGGTGAGCTTGATGCCTTCCGGCGGGATCAGATCGGTGTAGGGGTCGTGCTGCGGCGGGACGGCGCGATGCACCGCCTCCAGCACGCTTTCGTATTGCTGCGGCCCGGTGATCGCGAGCACGGCCGGGTGCACGGCCATGATCTTTTCTGGCTCCGCGCCCATGCAGCCGGTGACGATGACTTTGCCGTTGTCTGCCAGAGCCTCGCCGATATTGGACAGCGATTCCTGCTGCGCGCTTTCGAGAAAGCCGCAGGTATTGACAATGACGAGATCGGCGCCGGCATGCTCACGCGCCAGCTCATAACCTTCCGCACGCAGCCGCGTGATGATGCGCTCGGAATCCACCAGCGCCTTGGGGCAGCCGAGCGAAACAAAGGAAATACGGGGCGGCGGCTTGATCTGGCGGTTCATTTGGGGGGCTTCTAGCACGGTCATGGTGCATGGCGACACGTACCGGGCTTCGCTAAGGTTGTGGCGCAGGAACGCGGATTCAAGCGTCCGCGACGGAATCGGGGAGGATCACCATGTTCCGCAAGGAATTTGCCAGGCAATCGTTCGGCCTGTTCGCCGCGGCTTGCTTCTATTGGCTCGCCACCGCGGCACACGCCGAAATCAAGACGCAGTGGATCGATTACAAGGACGGCGATACCGCGCTCCAAGGCTATCTGGCCTATGACGACAGCCTGACCGGCAAGCGCCCCGGCGTCCTGCTGCTTCATCGCCGCGATGGCATGTCGGACCTGACGCTCGAAAACGCCAGAATGTACGCGGGGCAGGGCTACGTCGTGTTCGCGCCGGATATTTTCGGCAAAGACATCCGGCCCAAAACCGTGCCGGAAATGCAGGCGCAAACCGCAATCTTCACCGCGAACCGTCCGCTGATGCGGGCGCGGACCCATGCCGGATTTGACGTGTTGCGCAACAATCCCATGGTCGACCCGGCGAAGATCGCAACTGTCGGCTACTGCTTCGGCGGCGAAGTCGGTGTCGAATTTGCCGAGACCGGCGCACCGATCGTTGGAACCGTGACGATCCACGGCTCATTCCGTGGCTATGCCCCCGAGGGTGCAAAAAACATTCATGGTCCGGTTCTGATCCTGCACGGCGCCGAAGATCCGGTGGCGCCGATCAGCGAGGTCGTGGCACTGATCGACCAGTTGCGTGCGGCCAAAGTGCGCTGGGAACTCAATCTTTATAGCGGCACCGAGCATGGTTTTTCGACGCCGAAGGGCGCTGACGAGGAGCGGGCGGACAGCGAATCCAAATTCGCCACCGCGCGGTTCTTCAAGCAGGTGTTCGGGCTTTGATATGACGCTACGGCGCGCGCGTTAACTGCGCGCCGAATAAGTCCGCACGCCTTGGTCGGGCGCCCAGACGCCCGACGGCAACTTGCCCGCCTGCCAGAACACATCGATCGGCATGCCGCCGCGCGGATGAAAATAGCCGCCGATGCGCAGCCATTTCGGCTTGAGTAGCGCAACCAGCTTTTTGCCGATCGAGACGGTGCATTCCTCATGGAACGCGCCGTGATTGCGGAAGCTGTTGAGATAAAGCTTCAGCGATTTCGACTCCACGAGCCAGCCGCGCGGCACGTAGTCGATCACCAGCGTGGCGAAATCCGGCTGGCCGGTCACAGGGCACATCAGCGTGAATTCCGGAAACGTGAAACGCGCGACGTAATTCGTGCCCGGATGCGGATTGCGCACGCGATCTAGCACCGCCTGATCGGGCGAGGCTGGGAGCGGCGTCGGACGGCCGAGTTGAAGGGGCTTCTTCGCCATAATTTCTTTGCATGCCTTGGATTGGCCATGCATGACAAGAGCCTGCCCGATCCTGTAGAAGCCCCCGCATCGTCATTTCGCCAGGAACTTGTCGCCAAGACCTTGCCAAGACCTTGCCAAGACCTTGCCAAGACCTTGCCAAGACCTTGCCAAGACCTTGCCAAATCTGCCGGAGCCAGCATGACCGCCATTGTCGATATTATCGGCCGCGAAATCCTCGATAGCCGCGGCAATCCGACCGTCGAGGTCGATGTCGTGCTGGCCGACGGTTCCCGCGGCCGCGCCGCGGTTCCGTCCGGCGCCTCGACCGGCGCGCACGAGGCCGTCGAGCTGCGCGACGGCGACAAGAAGCGGTATCTCGGCAAGGGCGTGAAGAACGCGGTCGAAGCGGTCAACGGCGAAATCTTCGATGCGCTGTCCGGCATGGATGCCGAGGCGCAGGTCAAGATCGACGAGACCATGATCGGGCTCGATGGCACGCCGAACAAAGGCCGGCTTGGCGCGAACGCGATCCTCGGCGTCTCGCTCGCGGTCGCGAAGGCCGCGGCCATCGCCAACAAGCTGCCGCTTTACCGTTATGTCGGTGGCACCTCGGCGCGGCTGTTGCCGGTACCAATGATGAACATCATCAATGGCGGCGCGCACGCCGACAATCCGATCGACTTCCAGGAGTTCATGATCGTGCCGCTTGGCCTGCCGACTTTTGCAGAAGCCTTGCGCGCCGGTTCGGAGATTTTTCACACGCTGCGCGGCGCGCTGAAAGATGCCGGTCACAACACCAATGTCGGCGACGAAGGCGGCTTCGCGCCCAATCTCGCTTCAGCGGACGACGCGCTGCAATTCGTCATGAAGGCGATCGAGAAGGCCGGATACAAGCCGGGGCAGGATGTCGCGCTCGCGCTCGACCCGGCATCGACCGAGTTCTTCAAGGACGGCACCTACGTCTACGAAGGCGAGGGCAACAAGAAACGCTCGCGTGAGGAGCAGACCAAATACCTCGCCGAACTAGTCGGCCGCTATCCGATCGTTTCGATCGAAGACGGTATGGCCGAAGACGACATCGAAGGCTGGACCATGCTGACGCGAGAGATCGGCGATAAGTGCCAACTCGTCGGCGACGATCTGTTTGTCACCAATGTAAAACGCCTCGCCGACGGTATCGCCAGGGGTTACGCCAATTCTGTGCTAGTGAAGGTGAACCAGATTGGGTCGCTCACCGAAACGCTGGCGACCGTCGAGATGGCGCACAAAGCGGGGTACACGGCGGTGATGTCGCATCGATCCGGTGAGACCGAGGACTCCACAATCGCCGACCTCGCGGTGGCGACGAACTGCGGACAGATCAAGACCGGATCGCTGGCGCGCTCGGACCGTACCGCGAAATACAACCAGCTCCTTCGTATCGAGGAAGAACTTGGTTCGCAGGCGGCCTATGGCGGCCGCAGCGCCTTCAGGGTGCTGGCGTAGACGAGCATGGTTTTTGATTGGTTCAACCGGTGCTAGGATTGAAGTAACGGGATCAAGCGATGGATCAGACGCCGCAGCTAAAGCCTGGCAACCGCAAATTCGCCATTGAGCGGTTGTGCGACTTCATTGCCCGTTCGATTGACGCCGCGCCGTCGTTCGAGACGCCGTTCTATCATCTCGTACTCGATCGGGTTTTTCCTGACGACACCTATGCGGCAATCCTCGCCAATCTTCCGGAAGCGATCGACTACCGGCCAATGCATGGACGCAGCAAAGGCCACGACCTGACCGACGGCACCCACACCCGGGTCAAGATCGATGTATTTCCGGAATACATCCGCCATCTGCCGCCGGAAAAACGTGCGTTGTGGGATATCGTCGGCCGGGCGCTCTGCTCGGCGCAGGTGCGCGACGCATTCATGCGGCGCCTTGCGCCGGCGCTCGTGCGCCGCTTCGGTCCGAACCACGCCAGCACCGGCATGTATCCGATACCGGTCCTCACCCGCGATATCCCCGGCTACCTGATCACGCCCCATACCGATACGCGCTGGAAGGGCATTACCGTTCAGCTTTATCTGCCGCGGGACAACTCGCACTCCGACATCGGTACGATCTTCCACGACAAGCAGCCCGACGGACGCTGCGGCGCCAAGGTCAAGAAGATGACCTTTGCGCCGAACACCGGCTATGCCTTTGCTGTCGGGACGGACACTTGGCATTCCGCCGACGTCGTCGGTCCGGAGGTCAGGAGCCGGGACAGTATCCTGCTGACCTATTTCGTCGACGCAGGCTTACTCAAGTTTTTGCGCAATCGCGGCAAGCGTTTGGGCAATTTCGTCCTCAATGAAGTCCGTAACCGGCTCCCCTGAGGGCCGGTCATTAATTCAGTTTTAAGCCGGTTTCTTCCATGGTGGCGGAATGGTCACCCGCAAGCGGCTGCGTTCGATTCTGACCACGCTCGGCCTTTACGTCATGGCCGCGCTGCTGATCGGCTATTTCGGCGTCAATGCGTTTAGCGGCAATCGCGGACTGAAGGCCAAGGAAGACATCGACCACCAGATCGCCTCGCTGTCGGCTGACCTCGACCGTCTCCAGCATGAGCGAATGCAGTGGGACCGCCGCGTGGCGCTGCTCAAGTCCGACAAGCTCGATCCGGACATGCTGGACGAGCAGGCCCGCGCGCTGCTCGATTACACCGACGCCCGCGATCTCACCTTTATGCTGGTCTGGAAGCCGGTCCAGGTATCGGTTCCGGCAAAGCCTTGAAGTTAGCGCGCCTATCCACGAAATAATTTTGGCCGGCAATGCGTTGGGGCGTTAGACTCACCGCATTCGGTAAGTTGCCCCGCTTCCGCAGGGGGGTGAATTCGGCTAAGGCTTATGGGCCCGCCTGAGGTCCCCGAGGAAAACAATAATGGCCGTCGCCAAAGCCATATCCGCCGAGCCAAATGCACCGGAGCTTCGTCCCGATATCGACTGGGGCATGCACAATGCCCAGGTTCCGGAGTTCAGCAAGGATCAGGAACTGCAGGCGCTCAAGATGATGCTCCTGATCCGCCGCTTCGAGGAAAAGGCCGGCCAGATGTATGGCATGGGCCTGATCGGCGGCTTCTGCCACCTCTATATCGGCCAGGAAGCCGTCGTCGTCGGCATGGAGCTCGCGAAAAAAGAAGGTGATCAGATGATCACCGGCTATCGCGACCACGGCCACATGCTGGCTTGCGGCATGGACCCCAAAGGGGTGATGGCGGAATTGACCGGGCGCCGCGGCGGCTATTCCAAGGGCAAGGGCGGCTCGATGCACATGTTCTCCCGCGACAAGAATTTCTACGGCGGGCACGGCATCGTCGGCGCGCAGGTTCCGCTCGGCACGGGGCTCGCTTTTGCCAATAAGTATCGGGGCAACGATTCCGTCTCGATGACCTATTTCGGCGACGGCGCTGCCAACCAGGGTCAGGTCTACGAAAGCTTCAACATGGCGGAGCTGTGGAAGCTCCCGGTGATCTTCGTCATCGAGAACAACCGTTACGCCATGGGTACCGCCGTGCTGCGCTCTTCGGCGCAGACCGATTTCTCCAAGCGCGGACTGTCCTTCAACATTCCGGGCACGCAAGTCGACGGCATGGACGTGCGCGCCGTGAAGGCCGCCGGGCAAGCCGCGCTCGCCTGGTGCCGCGCCGGCAAAGGACCGATGATTTTGGAAATGATGACTTACCGGTATCGCGGCCATTCGATGTCCGATCCGGCGAAATACCGGACCAAGGAAGAGGTCGACAAGGTCCGCACCGAGCACGACCCGATCGAACAGGTTCGAAAACGGCTTCTCGACAAGAAATGGGCGAGCGAGGACGATTTGAAGAAGATCGACGCGTCCGTGCGCGCGACGATCAACGAAGCGTCCGAGTTCGCCACCCAGGACGCCGAGCCGGATCCTTCCGAACTTTATACTGACGTATATCGCTAGTCGCTTCCCCGCGTTGCGCCACTGAGTGAGCCATTGAGTAGAGCATGCCGACTCAAGTTTTAATGCCTGCGCTTTCGCCGACGATGGAGAAGGGCAACCTTTCCAAGTGGCTCAAGAAGGAAGGCGACACCGTCAAGTCCGGTGACGTGATCGCCGAGATCGAGACCGACAAAGCCACCATGGAAGTGGAAGCGGTCGATGAAGGCACGCTGGGTAAGATCCTGGTGCCGGAAGGTACTGCAGACGTGGCCGTGAATACACCGATCGCCATGATTCTTGCGGACGGCGAGGACGCCGCTTCGCTTAAAGGCGGTAACGGTGCGCAGCCACCGCAAGCGGCAAAAGCGGAACAGCCCGCGGCAGCGCCCGCTGAAAAATCTGAACCGGTGAAAAAGGCCGATGCGCCAACGCCGGCAAAAACCGGCACCGCTAAGCCGCCGTCTGCCGAGATCATGCCGGAACCCGAAGTGCCCGAGGGCACCGAGCTCGTCACCATGACCATGCGCGAAGCATTGCGTGACGCCATGGCCGAAGAAATGCGCCGCGACCCGGATGTGTTCGTGATGGGTGAGGAGGTTGCGGAGTATCAGGGCGCCTACAAGGTCACTCAAGGGTTGCTGGAAGAATTTGGCGCGCGGCGGGTGATCGATACGCCGATCACAGAACACGGCTTTACCGGCCTCGGCGTCGGCACCGCGCTTGCCGGGTTGAAACCTATCGTCGAGTTCATGACTTTCAACTTCGCCATGCAGGCGATGGACCAGATCATCAACTCCGCAGCCAAGACACGATACATGTCCGGCGGCCAAGTAACGGTGTCGATTGTGTTCCGTGGACCGAATGGTCCGGCCTCGCGCGTCGCGGCACAGCACAGCCAGGACTATTCGTCGTGGTATTCGAGCGTGCCCGGTCTAAAAGTGATCGCGCCGTCGACCGCCGCTGATGCCAAGGGTCTGCTCAAGGCCGCAATCCGCGATCCCAACCCCGTAATCTTCCTCGAGAACGAATTGCTGTACGGACATTCGTCGCCGGTACCGAAGCTCGACGATTACGTGCTGCCGATCGGCCGTGCCCGTGTCGTACGCCCCGGCACCGATGTCACCATCGTCGCCTGGTCGATGGGCATGAGCTACGCGCTCAAGGCCGCCGAGGACTTGGCCAAGGAAAATATCAACGCCGAGGTCATCGACCTGCGGACCATCAAGCCGATGGACACTGAAACCATCATCGAATCGGTGAAAAAGACCGGCCGCCTGGTTACCGTCGAGGAAGGCTGGAAGCAGTCGGGCGTCGGTGCCGAAATCGCGGCGCGGATGATGGAGCAGGCGTTCGACTATCTCGACGCGCCGGTCGAACGCGTCTGCGGCAAGGATGTGCCGATGCCCTATGCCGCCAATCTCGAAAAGCTTGCGCTGCCGTCGGTCGCTGAAGTGGTCAAGGCGGCGAAGGCCGTCTGTTACCGGTAACGGCCAGCCATGCCCATCAACATTCTCATGCCGGCACTGTCGCCCACGATGGAGAAGGGCAACCTTGCCAAGTGGCTCAAGAAAGAGGGCGACACGGTCAAGACCGGCGATGTGATCGCCGAGATCGAGACCGACAAAGCGACCATGGAATACGAGGCCGTCGATGACGGCGTGATCGCCAAGATCGTGGTGCCGGAAGGCACCGCGGACGTGCCGGTCAATCAGCTCATCGCCGTGATGGCGCAGGAAGGTGAAGACGTTAAGCAGGCCGCAGCCGACGCCGGGAAGGCTGCCGCGCCGAAGGCGCCAGCGGCTCCGCCGACGCCTGCCCCTGCGCCAGCGCAAGCCAAGCCAGCCGCACCGCCGCCTACAGCCGCAAAACCAGCGCCGGCGGAGCAAAAGCCCGCCGTTAACGGGCACGGCGGAGGCACCAGCGGCGATCGTGTATTCTCATCGCCGCTGGCGCGGCGTCTCGCCAAGGATGCCGGTATCCAGCTTGGCCGTATTCAGGGCACCGGCCCGCATGGCCGCGTGATTGCTCGTGACGTCGAGGCCGCAAAGGCCGGCAGCGGCTTGCGCGCTCCGAGTGCAGCCCCCGCGGCGGCCGGTGCTCCAGCTATCGCGCCGTCGATGTCGGATCAGCAGATCCGCGCGCTTTACGAAGACGGCTCATACGACTTCGTGCCGCACGACGGCATGCGCCGCACCATCGCGCAGCGGCTCACGGCGTCGACGCAGACCATCCCGCACTTCTACCTCACCATCGACTGCGACATCGGCAAGCTTCTCGACGCGCGGGAAGAAATCAACGCGTCAGCACCGAAGGACAAGGACGGCAAGCCCGCTTACAAGCTTTCAGTCAACGACTTCGTCATCAAAGCGCTGGCGGTGGCGCTGCAAAAGGTGCCGGACGCCAACGTGAGCTGGACCGAAGCGGGCATGCTCCGTCACAAGCATTCCGATATCGGTGTGGCGGTAGCGATGCCGAACGGCCTGATCACGCCGATCATCCGCAACGCGGAGACCAAGTCTCTGTCGACGATCTCGAATGAGATGAAAGATTTCGCCGCACGAGCACGGGCCCGTAAGCTGAAACCCAACGAATATCAGGGCGGCACCACCTCTGTGTCGAACCTCGGCATGTACGGCATCAAGGATTTCACCGCGGTGATCAATCCGCCGCAATCGACCATCCTTGCGGTCGGCACCGGGGAGGAGCGCGCGGTCGTGCGCGATGGCAAGATCGTCGCGGCGCACATCATGAGTGTGACAATGTCGTGCGATCACCGCGCGGTGGACGGCGCGCTCGGCGCGGTGCTGATCGGTGCCTTCAAATCGTTGATCGAAAACCCGGTGATGATGCTGGTCTAAATGCCTCTAGTCCGGATTGATCTCCGCCGCGGAAAAACGGCCGAATACAAGAAGGCGATCAGCGACGCTGTCTATCAATCGCTTCGCGAGATTTTCACGGTGCCGGAAAACGACCGCTTCATGGTGGTCACTGACCACGACGACGCGGATTTCATTCACAGCCAGACCTATCTCGGCATCGAATACTCGAGAGATTTCGTTATCCTTCAGCTCACCGTCAGCAACACCCGCACGGTCGAGCAGAAGAAACAGCTTTACAGGCGCATCGTCTCACTGCTTGGCGAAAATCCCGGCATCAAGCCACAGGACGTTTTCATCAATCTGATCGAAGTCGACATTTCGGATTGGTCTTTCGGCAATGGCATCGCGCAGTATGTCGAAGCAAAAGGCTGACGCCGATTGAAACGCGTTAGGGCGTTTCGAGACCCTTGGCGCGAAATAGCGCCACTGCGTCGGGCTCGCGCAGCTTGGCGAGCAAAGCCTTCGCCGGTCCTGAATGCTTGGTCCCACTCATCAACGCACCGACGAAGACCGTGACTACATTCAGTTCGGGTGGGAACAGCCCAACGATCTCGGTGCCGGCCACGTGCATCAGTTCCGGCTTCTGCTGAATGGCGATATCGGCGTCGCCGGTCAGCAACAGCTCGGCGGAAAAACCGCCAGCCGGCGGATGCTTGGCTTTGGCATTGATCTCGTCAGCGATACCGAGGCGTTCAATCAGCTGCGCGAAATAGACGCCGCTGGCGCCGCCGGCTGACGGATGGGTGTAGGCGACGCCTTTTGCGTTGCGCAATGCTTGCACGAAAGCCTCGGTCGTCGAGATGTCGGGCTTCGGAGCTCCCGCCTTGACCGCGATGGCGGTCGATGAACTCGCGAGCGTTATTTCGGAACCGGGGACGACTTTGCCCTTTTGCCGGAGCGCCTCGATTCCGGCTTTGCTCGGAATCAGCACGTCCGCGGTTTCACCCTCCTCGACGCGCTTGACCAACATGGGTGCCGTTCCCCAAACGACCTCCAATTGATGCCCAAGCGAACGTTCAAGGTTGGGAAGGAGTTCGCTGACCGCGCCGCGCACAGCGATCGTGCATAGGACCTTCAATGTAGCCACGATTGCCGCTCCTCGTTCTTTGAGTCCGTATTACACCTGCGATTTCAAATCTGTTCAATCGGCGTGACGCTAGCCCGGAAGAAATGCGGTTCGCCCTGAAGATGCATCGGAAACCAGTTCGACCGGCGTCTGATACAACGCTTCGAGCTGCGCGCGGCTCAGAACCTCGCCAGTAGCGCCTTCGCCAATTCGTTCGCCGCCGCGCAGCAGGTAGGCGCGATCGGCCGCGCGCATGGCGTGGTTGGGGTCGTGGGTGGTGAACAAGACGCCGTGGCCTGAAACGCCGAGAGCGCGGATCTCACGCATAACCTTGCCCTGATTGCCGAAGTCAAGGCTCGCGGTCGGTTCGTCGAGCACGATGAACTGTGGCTCCTGTGCCAATGCCCTTGCCAGCAGCACGAGTTGCCGCTCGCCGCCGGAAATCATGGTGTAGGGCCTGTCCCTCAAATGCGTGATACCGAAGCGTTCAAGCATTCGCCCTGCGACTTCACGATCTGTGGCGCTTGGGCGGCTGAACAGACTGCCATGCGCGGTGCGGCCCATCAGCACGACGGACTCGACCGTGAATGCAAAAGTCACGGCATGGAATTGCGGTACATAGGCCAGCAGCCGAGCACGCTCGCGATTTGAATAGTCGGAGAGCCGGCGATCGCCCAGCCGCACTTCTCCGCCGCGGGGAGCGAGCAGGCCGAGCAGTGTCTTCAACAACGTAGTCTTGCCGCCGCCGTTCGGCCCGAGCAGGGCGAGCACTTCTCCGGTATTCAGCACAACGTCAAGGTCGCGGCCGACCACGCGATCGCTGTAGCCGATGGTGAGCGCATGTCCGGACAGGATCACGTCAGGCCCATATCACGTCACGCCCACGTCTTGGAAACACTGGCAAGCAGCCAGATGAAAAACGGTGTGCCGACCACAGCAGTCAGAATGCCCAGCGGAATCTCAGTCGGCGTCACGGTACGAGCGATAGTATCAATCACCAGCAGGAATCCGCCGCCAAGAAACGCCGCGGCTGGAATGAGCCGTGAGAAATCGGGGCCGACCAAAGTCCGCGCAATATGCGGTACCACAAGGCCAACCCAGCCGATGATGCCCGCAGTCGCAACGCTCGCCGAAGTCACAAGGGTTGCCGCCACCACGATAGCAATGCGTAGCAATCCGGTCGGCACGCCGAGCGCGCGCGCTTCTTCCTCCGGCAGCGACATCGCGTTCATACGCCAGCGCAAGGCGAACAAAACTAGCGTCCCAATTGCGACCGGGCCAAACAGCGGCACGAGATCGGTCACATTGGTAGCTGCAAGGCTGCCGAGCAGCCAGAAGGTCATCGCCGGAAGCTGATTGTACTGGTCGGCGATATATTTCATCAGGCCGACGCCGGCCCCGAGCAAAGCGCCGATCACGACGCCGGTAAGAACCAGCACGAGGATCGGATCGCGCGGGCTCATCGATGAGCCGATCAGATAAACCGCGGCAACGGCAACCAGGCCGCCGATGAATGCGAGCCCCTGGATTTCAAGAATGCCCAGCGAAAAATAAATACCGATCACTGCGCCCAAAGCTGCTCCGGAGGAGGCGCCGAGCAGATCGGGCGAAACCAGAGGATTGCGGAATAGACCCTGGAAAGCGGTTCCGGCGACCGAAAGCGCTGCACCGACCATTGCGGCGGCCAGGACGCGCGGGCCGCGCACCAAGAAAATCACATTCTGTGCCGCTGCTGGAACGCCGGAGTTGTGACCGCTTAGTTTCGCAACAACAACGTCAAAGAGATCGGCGATGCTGACCGGATAGCGGCCGACCATGAATGCCAACAGCAGGCCCGCGACCAGAACGGCAAAGGCGATCAGCAACCCAGGAACAGCGGAACGGCCCATGCCGGCACGATATCAAGGCGATCCGGCCAGCACACTGTCGATCTGCGCCTCGGTCGGCGTCAGATGGTAGAACTGCTTGTAAAAATCGCGCGCTAGCGGCCGCAAATCCTCGGGAAACTGAGCCGGGTAGAGGGCCTTGGCGAGCCACCATAGCCCGATCAGCCGGTTCACCGACGGCGGAAAATCGACCCAGCCGAACGGCAGCCGCGGCGAGAGATGAACACGGTTGGTCTGTACGGCCTTCACAGGCGCCCAGACCGAATCAGTGCGCACGCTCGCTGCAAATGCCGGCTCGATGGTGACGATGACATCGGGATTCCACGCCAGCACTTGTTCCATCGACACGGTTGCCATGCCGCCATGCTGACCGCCGGCTACATTATGCGCGCCGAGAAACTCGATGGTCTCTACATTGATCGAACCGCCGAGCCCGGTTTCCAGCCCGCGCGGCCCGCGCGCGTAGTACACGGTTGGCCGCAGCGCGTCCGGAATTTGGTCGATCCGGCCTTTGACGGTTTTGATCGCGTTATCGGCGTAGCGCGCAAACTCCTCGGCCTGGGATTGCCGCTGCGTCAATTCACCAAGCTGACGATAAACCTGCGCCGCTGAATCAAAACGGCCATCGAGCAGAACGTAAGGTATGCCGGTTTCGTCTTGCACACGCTTCGCCAGCGAGATGTAAGTGTCGTTGATTGTGCCAACGTCGAGAATGAGATCGGGTTTCAGCTTGATCAGTACTTCGAGATTGGTCGTATTGCCGCGACCCGTGAGACGTCCAACTTCGGGCTTGTCGCAGGCGCCTGATCCCAACAAGGCGCACTGTGGTGGGTCTGGGTTCCGTGTCCAGCCAAGCAGCAGTTCGGGCGCAAATGTGTAGAGCAGAATCGACGCCGGCGGCCCGGCGGGAAAAATATGCTCGACCTTATCGGGGATCGCGACGGCGCGCCCGGTAGCGTCTGTCAGTTCAAATGCACTGGCGAGGCGGGGTACCAAAATTGTGGCGGAGAGGCCGGTCAGAACCTTGCGGCGGCTGATGTTTGCGCGCGATTTCACGGTCTATCCATGGGTTGTGGGCACCGTTCTTGCTTTAACACCGTTGCTGTTTCATGTAACTGGCGCTCGGAATATTTGGCTGCCCGATGGAAGACCTGATCGAAGGATATCGCCGCTTCCGCGCCGGCATCTGGCGTGAGGAGCGCAAACGCTTCGAGGCTCTGAGCCGCCTCGGACAGCGACCGCGCGCGCTGGTGATCGCCTGTTCCGACAGCCGCACCGATCCGCAGATGGTGTTCAATGCACGGCCGGGTGAGCTATTCGTCATCCGCAATGTTGCCAATCTTGTTCCGCCTTACGGCCCGGACGACCAGCCGCACGGCGTAAGCTCGGCGATCGAATTCGCCGTACGCTCGCTTCAGGTCCGCGAAATCGTGGTGCTCGGCCATGCCATGTGCGGTGGCATCAAGGCGCTGCTCGAAGGCGCGCCGGATGAGGTCTCGGACTTCGTCGGCCCATGGGTCCGCATTGGCGAGCCGGCACGGCAGCGCGCGATGCAAGCTCCGACGGAGCGGCGGCAGGACGTTTGCGAGCACGAAACAGTTCGTCTGTCGCTCGATAACCTGATGACGTTCCCCTGGATCAAGGATGCCGTCGAGGCTGGCCATGTCACGCTCCACGGCTGCTTCTTCGACATCCGCTCCGGTGTCCTCGAACGGCTCAGCGCAGAAGGCGCGTTCCACCCGATCCCCGACTGAACGCCAGCTTCACCCCGCGACAAACGCGACTTCGGCAGCTACATATACGGCCGGGGAGCGCACGAGGCTTGGAATGGCAGACAACAATTTCGACATCATCATTATCGGCTCGGGCCCGGGCGGCTACGTCACCGCGATCCGCGCCGCACAGCTCGGATTTAAGACCGCCATCGTCGAGCGCGAATATCTCGGCGGCATCTGCCTCAACTGGGGCTGCATCCCGACCAAGGCGCTGCTGCGCTCCGCGGAAATTTTCCACTACATGCAGCATGCCAAGGATTACGGCCTCTCCGCCGGCGAGGTCACTTATGACCCGGCCGCGGTGGTGAAGCGCTCACGCGCGGTGTCGAAACGCCTCAATGACGGCGTTGGCTTCCTGATGAAGAAAAACAAGGTCACGGTGATCTGGGGCGAGGCGACCATCGACGCGCCCGGCAAGATCACGGTGAAAGCCGGACGCAGCGAAGCGCCAAAAGGCGCGCTCGGCGCCGGGAACTATCAAGCAAAGCAAATCATCATCGCAACCGGCGCGCGGCCGCGCGTGCTGCCCGGCCTCGAGCCCGACAAGAAACTGGTCTGGACCTATTTCGAGGCCATGGTGCCGGAAAAGATGCCGAAGTCGCTGCTGGTTGTCGGCTCGGGCGCCATCGGCATCGAGTTCGCGTCGTTCTACCGCACGTTCGGCGCCGAAGTCACCGTAGTCGAAGTGCTGCCGCAGATCCTGCCGGTTGAAGATGCCGAGATTGCCGCGTTTGCGCGCAAGAGCTTTGAAAAGCAGGGCATTAAAATTCTCACTGGGGCGAAGGTGACCAAGCTCGACAAGCAGGCCGACAGCGTCACCGCGACCATCGACGATGGCAAGGGCGGCACGCAAACGCTCACCGTCGACCGCGTCATCGCCGCGGTTGGTGTCGTCGGCAATATCGAAAATCTTGGTCTCGAAAAGCTTGGCGTGAAGACCGATCGCGGCTCAATCGTGATCGACGGCCTCTGCAAGACCAGTGTGCCGGGCATCTACGCGATCGGCGATGTCGCCGGACCGCCGCTGCTTGCGCACAAAGCCGAACACGAAGGCGTCATTTGCGTGGAAGGCATCAAGGGCCTGCATCCGCATCCGATGAACAAGCGGATGATCCCTGGCTGCACTTATTGCACGCCGCAAGTCGCATCCGTCGGCCTTACCGAACAGGCGACGAAAGATCAGAAGCTCGACATCCGGGTCGGTCGCTTCCCCTTCGTCGGCAACGGCAAGGCGATTGCGCTGGGTGAAGATCAGGGCCTGGTCAAAGTCATCTTCGACAAGAAGACCGGACAGCTTCTTGGCGCGCACATGGTCGGCGCGGAAGTGACCGAGCTCATTCAGGGCTACGTGGTGGCGATGAATCTCGAAACCACCGAGGAAGAGCTGATGCAGACGGTGTTCCCGCATCCCACTTTGTCCGAGATGATGGGCGAGGCGGTGCGCGACGCCTACGGGAAGGTACTGAACATCTGATCGTCGTCGTCATTGCGACGGCGGGACCGAGCAAAGTCTCCTCGCGATAACCTAGGCGACCAACCCCGCCGTCGGCTTCACGGCATCGCTGCCAGGGAATACGTTTTGCGCCAACACGCGCTCGTCAGCGCGCAGGTGATCCTTCAAGACGCCTTTAAGGACGGCGCGCAAATCGGTTGTCGGTTTCAAGTCCCGTTTTTCGTAGAGGTCTGCTTCTTTTAGTCCTGGCCAGTCGGCGATAACGCGCCCCCCTTTGAGCGCGCCACCGACGAGAAGCGCAACTGTCGCTGTGCCGTGATCGGTGCCATCGGTACCATTGATACGCGCGGTGCGGCCAAATTCAGTGACCAGCGCCACAACTGTGTCGTGCCAGGGAGGGCCCATATTGGTCTGGATTGCCGCGAGCGCGACGTCGAGCGAACCAAGCAGATCCGACAGCCGGCCTTTGCCGATTCCCTCGTTAACGTGAGTGTCCCAGCCATCGAGTGCTAGCGCGCCGACCCGTGGGCCGTCCGGCTGTGCCAGGAATTTCGCGGCGGTACCGGCGACCTCGGCGAAATAGGCTTTCACCTGAGCCGGATTGGAGCCGCCCGCTTTCGGATCCATTTCCCCTGAATGTTCGATCGCGGTGAGCTTGGCGCTGTCCTCAAGCACACCCGCGAGTTTCAGATCCGCGTGTTTATAGAGGTCCAGCAGGCGTTGCGCGGTATCGGCGCTCGCCGGCTGCACCCGTTGCGGCGACCACGACAGCACCGGTGCAGGACCGCGCACGACCAGCGGCGTTACCGGGCCGACAGCAAACACTTTGCCGCCCTTTGGATCGACACGGCCGGCTGGCGCAAGGCCGGCCAGCGCGCGGTTGAGCCAGCCGCTTTCGCTCGGCGTGGGTTTTGCCAATCCACTTTCCAACAGATCCTGTCCGTCGAAATGCGAGCGCTCGCGATATGGTGTCGCGCAGGCATGGACAATGATCGCCTCGTTCGCTCCGTACATGCGGGCGAGATTCGGCATTGCCGGATTGAGCGCAAAATAATCGTTGAGCTTGAGTGCCGGCGTCTTACCCTCAAGCGTCAGCGCATTATCGCCGCGCAGCGACACCCAATCCGGATCGCCGACCGGCATCACCGTCGCAAGCCCATCTAGCGCACCGCGCAGGACGATAGTGAGAAAACGCGGATCGCGGCCTTCGGCACGCGCCAGTCGCGGCATATAGGCCCAAGCGAACAGCGTACCGGATGCCAGCAACAGCTCACGTCGAGACGGTGCGTGGAGACTTGTCATGATCAGCTCCGCAAAAATTCTGGCGCCATAACGAGAAGCGTCAGCGCCTGAGCGCGCGTTTCCGCCCGCGCTACCGTCTGGCGCGTATCGCTGGAGGCGAGAGGGCCAAGGCCTTCATCGAGCAGCGCCATTGGATCTACAGTCGCGGCGACGCGCGCCGCAAATTCGTTCGCGATGTTGAGGCGGTGGGGAACGCCGTCGATCCAGGCGGCTTCGGTATCCGGATAGCCATTCGGCGCCAAAGGCCGCCATAACGATTCACCCAGCGTAGCCTGCGCGCCGACAATGCGGCCGATCGCATTCGGCGCAATCGCGGCGGGAGACGCAAGCCGGAGCATCGCGACGATCCAGGTCGACGGCGCCTTGAGTTTGGTCCGCTGCGGCGTCCACGACTCGTCCGCCGACACCAATGTCTTGCCGACTTCCTTCAAATCACCGCCGGTATCTTTGAACGTTTGCTCGAGTTTGGCCACCAGCGACGGCGGCGGTTCATCGGCGACGAAATGAGCCGCGAGCTTTTGCGCAATGTGGTGTGCGGTTGCGGGGTGTTTTGCAAAGTCGGCAAGAACCTCGCGGCCCTGTTGAAGCCCGGTATCCGCATAAAACTTGCCGAGCACGATCTTGACGCCGGGCTCGTGCAGGCGCTTTGCGAATGCAAATTCGCCGCCATGATTGGGCTCAACCGGCGGAATCCAGGTCCAACCGGTGATGACATTGGCATAGCTCGTGACGTCTTGCTGGGTATAGCCGCCATGCACGCCGAGCGTATGCAGCTCCATGGTCTCGCGGGCGAGATTTTCGTTTAGTCCCTTATCGCGATTGATGCCGGCGACGGAATTCGCGCCCATCGACTCGACATTGTCGAGATAGACCAGCATGGCCGGATGGCTCTCGACGGCCTGCAACATGTCGAAAAAGCGGCGGCGCACGAACGGACGAATGGCCTCGCGCTCGTACGGACCGGACATCGCGACGACCTTGTCGGCAGAGATGCAGAAGTGGTTCGACCAGAACCACACCAGCCGCTCGACAAAGCCGATATTCGAACTCGTTGCCGCATCGATACGTGCTTTGGCTTCGTTGAGAAAGAGTTGTTGCGGTAGGGGCGGCTTGTTTTCGCCGGGCTTTTGTCCCACCGCCAGATCGGCGGTTATGGCCGCGATGGCCTCGGAGCTGACTTGCATCATGCCGACGGAGTCCGGCTTCTGCATACGCTGGGTCAGTTTCTGTTTGGCTTGCTGGGCGGCCTGGAAGTCAAAGACAGCGCGAGCGGATTCGCTGCTGGTTGGGAGGGGCCCGTCAATATTACCCGCCAGCGGCCGGTCGATATCGGCGAGTACCGCACCGCGCGGATCGTCCGCAATGGCAGCAATCTCACCACCGGACGGGCCAAAACCAAAACGATGAAGCGCGAGAGCTGCCGCTTCCTTGCCGCGCGCAACCACGGAATTCTCCGCGAATGAATCAGTTCGCCAAGAAATATATGGCCTCTTTATTGTGGCAAAAGTTACACTCCGAAACGGCGAAATGTAATTGGAATGCTTACATTTCGTTCATACAGCGCGCCTCGTCAGACAAGTGCGTCGTGCCTTGCGGCGCAGCAAGCAGGCTCGTAAGTATTTGATGCTGAAAGGTACGAAGCCATTATGGCTGTTCTAATCGACACACTCGAAGGCGGGCCCGGTTCCCCGCGCCACCCAGAGAAGGCGCACCGGCCGGACCAGCCGTCGCCGCGCAAGCCGGATTGGATTCGCGTCAAAGCGCCGGTGTCAGCCGGTTACCTCGACACCCAGCAGATTGTCCGCGCCAATGGCCTGCACACCGTATGCGAGGAGGCCGGCTGCCCCAATATCGGCGAATGCTGGGAAAAGAAGCACGCCACCTTCATGATCATGGGCGACACCTGCACGCGCGCCTGTGCATTCTGCAACGTCAAGACCGGCTTGCCCGGCGCGCTTGATCCGACCGAGCCGGAACATGTCGCCGATGCAACAGCAAAGCTTGGGCTCGCCCATATCGTTGTCACCTCGGTCGATCGCGACGATCTTGCCGACGGCGGGGCGGCGCACTTCGCCGCAGTCATCCGCGCGCTCCGCGCGCGTTGTCCGACCACCACTATCGAAGTGCTGACGCCGGATTTTCTGCGCAAGGATGGAGCGGTGGAGACAGTGGTCACGGCGCGGCCCGATGTGTTCAACCACAATCTCGAAACAGTGCCGTCAAAATATCTGAACGTGCGCCCGGGTGCGCGCTATTTCGCCTCCATCCGGCTGTTGCAGCAGGTCAAGGAGACCGATCGCCAGATGTTCACCAAGTCCGGCATCATGGTCGGGCTCGGCGAAGAACGAAACGAAGTCTTGCAGGTGATGGATGACCTGCGCGCCGCCGATGTCGACTTTCTCACCATCGGTCAGTATCTCCAGCCGTCGCTTAAGCATCATCCAGTTATGCGCTTCATGCCGCCGGAAGAATTCAAGACGCTTGAAACCATTGCTTACGCCAAGGGCTTCTCGATGGTGTCGGCAAGTCCGCTCACGCGCTCATCGCATCATGCCGGCGAGGATTTTGCCCGGCTGAAAGCGGCGCGCGCTGCGGGCCGTCGCGCCGACTGATGCCGCAATTTACGACCACACGGCGGGTGGCGCATTCGGCCTCCGACATGTTTGATCTCGTGGCCGACGTCGAGCACTATCCCGAGTTCGTTCCCCTGTGCCAGTCGCTCCATGTGCGGCGGCGTACTCAGGATGGCGAGGGCAGGGACGTCATCGTCGCCGATATGACGATTGCCTATAAGATAGTCCGGGAAACGTTCACCAGCCGCGTCACCCTCGACCGGCCGAAGCGCGAAATCCTGGTTGAATATCTCGAAGGCCCGTTTCAGTGCATGAACAATCGCTGGAGCTTCAAGCCCGCGGGCGAACGCGCTTGCGACGTAGAATTCTTCATCTCTTATGAGTTTCGCAGCCGCACACTCGGGCTTTTGATGGGCTCGGTATTCGACGCCGCATTCCGCCGCTTTGCGGTAGCGTTCGAGAAGCGGGCGGATCAGGTTTACGGCAAACAGACCGCGTAACGAGCGCGCCCGTCTTGCCGACTGCCGAACACCCGCTAAACTTGCATCGCACGGGCAGAGAAAAAATGATCAGACCGGCCGTCACGGGCATTGCGATCTTTCTGGCGAGCGTAACCGCAAACGCCGCCGAATATCCGGCACCGAAGGAAGGCGACTGGATCGCGAAAGATTTTAAGTTTCATACCGGCGAGGTGATGCCGGAGCTTCGCCTGCACTACATCACGATCGGCGATCCGTCCGGACAGCCAGTGCTGATCCTGCACGGCACCGGCGGCTCCGGCAAAAGCATGCTGACGCCGCAATATGCCGGCGAGCTGTTTGGTCCGGGCGAGCCGCTCGACGCCAGCAAGTATTTCATCATCCTGCCGGACGCGATCGGCCACGGCGGCTCGTCGAAACCGTCTGATGGGCTGCGGATGAAATTCCCGCAATACGACTACGCCGACATGGTCGATGCCGAATATTTGCTCGTGAAAGATGGGCTCGGCGTCCACCACCTGCGCCTCGTCACCGGCAATTCAATGGGCGGCATGGAAACCTGGCTGTGGGGCGAGAAATATCCGGGCTTCATGGATGCGCTGGTGCCGATGGCTTCGCAGCCGACACCGATGGCAAGCCGCAACTGGATGCTGCGGCGGCTGATGATCGAAACCGTGCGCAGCGATCCGGAATGGAACAACGGCAATTACACCACGGAGCCGCATTCGCTGAAGCTCGCGACCACCTTCTTCGGCGTCGCCACCAGCGGCGGCACGCTGGCGTATCAGAGCCTGGCGCCGACCCGCGAAAGCGCCGACAAACTGGTCGCCGAAAGGCTGGCGCCGTTCAGTGCCGATGCCAACGATTTCATCTACCAGTGGAGCTCATCGGCCGACTACGATCCCACGCCCGCGCTTGAGCGGATCGAAGCGCCGGCACTAGCGATCAATTCCGCCGACGACGAGCGCAATCCGCCGGAGACCGGGATCACTCAGCGCGCCTTGCACCGCGTTAAGAATGGCCGACTCTACCTGATACCGGAAACCCAGGAAACGCGTGGCCACGGCACGACCGGCATGGCGCGGTTTTACGTCAATCAGCTTTACGAATTCCTGCAAAGCGCGCCGCAGCGCGCGATGTAGTCACTGCGCGAGCAGCGCCAGCATTTCGAGAGCATCGACCACGGAGCGCTGCCGCACGCGGCCGCGGCCGATATCGCCGTAGAGCCGCTTGCGTGCGATGCGCCGACCGCCGCGCCGCGCCGCGGCAAAGTGGACGAGACCGACGGGCTTTTGCTTGGTGCCGCCGCCAGGGCCGGCAATGCCTGTGATCGAGACTGCGATATCGGCGTGGGAGTTTTTCAAAGCGCCGGCGGCCATCACCTTCGCGGTTTGCGCACTTACGGCGCCATAACGCTTCAGTATTGATTGCGGTACGCCAAGAAGCTCAGTCTTGGCCTCGTTTGAGTAGGTGACAAAACCGCGATCAACCACGTCGGAGGAACCGGCGATCTCGGTGAGTGCCGCGGCGACCAAACCTCCGGTGCAGGATTCAGCGGTGGCAACGCGCAAGCCCCGCGCCCGACAAAGCTCCAGCACCTGCTTCGCCGCCGCACAGGTGCTAGTCATGCGACGCTCCAGGGCAAGCGCACAGTAGCCGTCGCCATCGCGACAATGCCTTCACCGCGCCCGGTAAAGCCCATCTTCTCGCTCGTAGTCGCCTTGATCCCCACACGCGACGGCGAAATACCGGCAATCGCAGCGATACGTTCCCGCATGGCGTCCCGATACGGGGAGACGCGTGGCGCTTCGCAAACCACCGTGACATCGAGATGCGCGATCATGCCATGGCGGGCACGCACCCGCTCGCAGGCAAAAGCGAG
>Ga0302324_100007090_pt1 | contig 23944 bp, 24 predicted proteins | sample Palsa_T0_1_FD_201949 | JGI IMG/M metagenome (GOLD analysis project Ga0302324, IMG submission 201949) | Peat permafrost microbial communities from Stordalen Mire near Abisko, Sweden - Palsa_T0_1 | ecosystem: Environmental > Terrestrial > Soil > Palsa > Peat permafrost | place: Sweden: Abisko... | reverse complement strand
GTATCCACAAGTGGCTGCCGATGCCTGACTTGCAGCGACTGTCTTCGCCTTTGCCGACCTGTCGGGAGGACGCTGGACGTGGGTTCTGGAGGCTAGGGTCGGAATCACAGGTTACGCGCAATCAATTGATCCGAAAGGTCAACTTGAAGCCGACGCACCTTCCGTACCCTTGAATGTACCCCTCCCCATCGGCGTGACGGCGCCCCGAAGATATTTCGGCGCACGAACAGCCCGAGGAGTGTCAGAAATTCGGATGTTCAAGCACGTATTCCTCCAGAGCGAAATCAATGACGCTGCGGATCGTGCCATCGCCGTTGAGAAATACCGTGCTGTCCTTAATGTGATGGATTCCCGCCCCAATGAATTGGGCTCGGAGGCGCTCGCGCGGCATGTCAGGCAGGGCTTCGAAGCCAATTGAAGCCCCGCATAGGCGGCGCATTTCGTAAACGCAATCGAGCATGAACTCCTCCGAGATATCCATGCCGTGCGCGTCTTCAATACGGATGCACGAGCACTGGACCTCGCCAATATAGTGGGAAACGAGTCCCTTGAGTTCATCGGTGTTGCATGCGATTCGGTAAGCGTCAACCTCACTTTTGAACACATCGCGCGCATGATTGTCCTGGTCTAGTGGCCTTCGCCTGAAAACCTTTATTGCGCGGCCGTCGTCGGTTATGAACACGAACGCATATTGCCCGAATGGGGTATTTTGCAATTTTCGAAGAAGAAGCATCGGTTACTCTTGATTCTACGCCGCGCTCGGTGCGCTCGTGTCGCCAATCCGTTTCCTTACTGATCCCCACCGGGTGAATAACCGTGCATACCCACACGATTCCGCCGAGCAGGAACAGCACTTTCCAGACCCCTCGTTACCACTCTGTCTGCGAACTGGCGCGTTATTGAGCGCACCGCGAGCGTGCCCCGATGCCGCGGCCACGTCGACGCCATCGCGGTCGTGGCCCTATGAAATCAGTTTCTCGACGGACGAATGTCGTGCTCAGAGCGATACGGAACTCGTGCGCTTCGGAACTGAATTACAGGCAGATCGCTGCTGACATTTTTCGATTTCATTGAGTCTGCATGTTCTGTTTACGGCGAGGAGCGAAGACGACCGCGCGAAGCTTCCGCTCCTCATAGGGCAGCAAGCTCATACGGCTCAGATCGAGATCCCGAAGACGTGTGAGAATGATGTTCCAGGGTTCGTCGGTGACAAAGAAGCGTTCAATTTTGCGAATAGCTGACATTGGAACGTCATAATCCAATAGCACCGCGAGATTGCTACGGGCGAAAGAGTGTTCCAATTGCGCCGCAAGATATGAGTAGTTACCCGGTTTCAAACCGTTGCGCGAAAAAGCTAGCGACTGAATTGAGGATACCGCACCTAGCAGTTTTGGAAGGCGATATTCAAACCATTGTCGGGTTGTATTCAGGACAAGGTGTACCACTCGTTGAACGCGAACATCCTCATCGGGTTCTGTGCGCCGCCAGTAGTCTCCATTTACTGCCAGGTCGATTAAAGCTTTGACGGAACGATTGTTTGCGTATTGCAACGTCATAACCGCCAGCTGCCGGGCACTAACGCCGCCGCGCGATTCGTGCGGCTTAAGGAGAAAGCGCCAGATTAGATCTGTTACGGTTGAGAGTTCGTCATACTTCGGGATAGTCGACCATCGGAGACTTGGGGAATAGTGATTGATGTTTCCCGCGATCTCGCCATACAAAGCCAGCTGCCCCTCAACAGAGACGCCAGCATTGCGCTTGACGATCTCCCAAAGATCTCTGTCTTCGCCGATACCTGTTGCATCCAAACGTTGCTGACCAACCGGCTCCAAGTCGCCTTTCTCGATCTGTATGAGCAATTCAATTGGCGCGCTCCCCTGCGCGAAGAGAGGAACGTCTACGTCAAGTTCCATCTGGCTCGGATGGCGTACAAACTGGTACACCTTGCCCACATAGTGCATTTTCATTCGGCCTGAGCGACCAACGATATTCTTGTAATCGAAATAGTCGATGGGCTTCTTGCCCTTGGCCTCGTCGAAAAGCACAACGTTACGTGCAGTCGTGTTGACGCCTTCTATCAACGTGGAGGTGCAGAATAAAAAGCGGATGGCGCCCGAGTTAAAGCCGTCAACAATTGCGCTACCGAGATGCCGCGGTAAGGCACCGTGATGAAACGCGATGCCCCCTGGTAAGCATTGGCGCAAGGCCCACTTCTGATGAATATTTTCATCGATCCATTCAATCATGTCCTTCACGTCGCCTTGGCGGGCGGCGCGCGTTTTTGAAACCATGTGCCGCCAATACATGAGCGCTATCCTGGCGGCCTTCTCCGGCGCAGCGCAATAGATCATGGTTGGCTCACGCAGATCGTCAAGAAGTCCGAAAAGTCTCAGCTCCTTCGCGTCCGCAACTCGCTTGTCGGCGCCACGACGCTTCTTTGGCGCGTGAAGTGAGGTGACATCGACAGCAACAGTCGCATAATCTGATCGTATCCATTTAGCGCCGGTCTTATCTGCGAGGGTCTCGCTAACACTCCGGATGCTTGGGCCAAGCAAGTAACACCTGTGGGTTTGCTTTAGCAGCAAGTACAGGGCCTGATTTAGGGTAATTGCTCGGTCGTCGTCTCGTGCCAGACTAAGCTTGTAGAACTCGTCGATTACGAAGAAGTCGACTGGCGGGAAGTGCTCGTATTCGACAGTGCGTTCGGCAGTGAATAGGAAAATATTGCGGTCCGGCCCAGGTAGTTGCGTGGTAGAGACAACAAGTCGGTAGTCATCGCCATATTGCTGCAACTTTTTTCGCGTTTCATCAAGCAATGCCAGCGTAGGTTGGACAATGACTATGTTTTTGTACAGCAGGCTCGCGACTACCTCTTGGATCAACAGACTCTTACCGAAGCTGGTTGGCGCACTGAGGATTACACTTTCACCTCGCTGGAGTAGCTGAGATATCTGCTCTTGCTCGCGGTGGAGATAGATTGAATCAAGAAATGGGGAAGCATGGTATTCATACCTAAGCAGAGTCGAGCCGGAATCCGGAGTTGGCCGCAGATATGGGTAAAGCCCTGCTCCGTCTATCAAATCGTTCCAGAGTTCCGCTGTCTCCTTTGGAAAGTTGACGGCGTTTTCGAGAGAGCGTATTACCAATTCTCGGCCTTGATCCTCGCCAGAGTTGGCGAGCAGTCGACTGCATTCAGTTGCCAATAGAAAGCTCTCGGCGACGGAAAGCTTGCTAGGCTTCTGAGTAAGGGCTACTAAGAGCTGAAAAGCATCGGTATTCATATCGATTGCATGGCTTTGAGGCGCTTGTCCAATTCGCTAACAAGATCGGACTTAGCGTTTACGGGAAGTAGGAGCAGAACAACATCCACCTTCGGCGGGTCTTTACCAATCCCGTCCCCAAACTGCTTGTGCAGAGCACGGCACTCATCTTCGAATGCGGCAAGGCATTCGGGAGTGTTGTCTGAGTGAGCGGAATAAACAGGGCTTGTGTAGGTGCACAACATGGGCACGCACACGCTGTCAAGAATTGAATCGAGCCTTTTATTCGCGTGGAACATTTCACGCCAATACTCAATGTCCGGACAGTCCTCAGGCAACTTTGTACTGATCAGTGCGAACTCTCTTTTGAGATAATCTGTCTGCAAATGTTTCTTCAGGTCCAGAAGCAATTCCTGTATCCCCTGCGGTCCGTCGTCATAGAACTTGGACTCGCCAAGCCACAGTTGCTTGGATGATGGCGTTGTAACGACGTGTACACCGTCGAACCCGTGAACCGTCGCGTTGTCTGTATCCTTGAAATAAATCTTCGAGATCAGTGGAACGGACCTGCAGAAATCTCTCAGTAGTAGATGGAGGATCAATTCGCCAAACTCCCCGCGCCTCTGATATTTGTCCGTCGTATATATGCGCTTTGCAGCCTCTCGTATTCGCGGCATAACATCCGTAATGGAAACTTGAGCACCTTGGTAGTAGCCCATGGCGAATTCGGGGATGACATCAACAATGACATTCGCCAATGCCTGCAGGCGGAAAATCTTTTGATCAAAACCGACGTAGTAAGCTCGAATAGTCGATTCAGCAATTCTCTCTTCCAGCACGAGGTGTGACTTGAATGGCGGCGACCATGGAATGCTTGGCGGGATGCTGGACACGTGGGATTCGGGCGGCGGCTGCGCGCGGTCCTGTGAGCTGTAGCTGTTCGCAGTTATTCTTGTCTGAACAGGCTAACACTGTAACCGTGAGCCCAGAAGGCGGCCGCTTACGGCGGCTCGCCGGGGAACGTGAAGGGTGTGCGGTAGAGGGTACGCCATGGGATATGCAGCGACGTGGGCGGCTCTGAGCGGCGCATTTGCTAGGGGCCGATTGGACCTTGGCGCGCTCTGGTCTGTTTTGCGGTAGGGCCCCGAGCCCAAGCCGAAACACCGATGCCAAGTGGCCAACCGATAGTTGGCGGCAATCCTCATCGTCTTCAGGCCATTTATGACACTGCCAACGAGTGTCGCAATCTGCGCCACTGATTCCCCGTATTCTTCTGTAGTCACAGGTTCGTGAGCCGAACCTGCAAATTTCTCCGCCACTAGAATCCCTCGATCCGAGCGCTAAACTGGCGCGCCGCGTTTTATGGCAGCTAGGCTCTACCAGGATGGGCGGGCGGGCAAGTGACAAAGTCGGCAGGTTCGTCGGAGCTTGCACATGCGACCATGCGAGACGGTCGATTGAGACCCTTCCGCAGCTCGTGCGGGTATGTTCACGCACACCTGACCCGTCGCCGCTCGCGAAAATGCCTCAGGTCGTGCGCCGGTCTAAGGCGAGGCGCTGGGTGGTGGCGAGTCTGGGCAATCACGCGAAGTGGGTTGCGGACCGCCGGTGGCGGCGTACGGATACCGCGGCGAGCGCATCGGCGAGCCGGCATTGTTTCCGGAGTACGTCGATGTCTGGGGTGTGTTCGGTCTGTTTCCATCGCCTGTCAGGTCGAAAGGCTGTCTGTGGTCTAGCCGAGCCACACCTGCGCACGTCTAGAATGACCACGTTAAGAGCCACCATGTGGCCGACAAGGAAACTGCTGAGCATGTTACATGATGCTGTGCGATTTAAAGCCCAGGTGCAGACACAATTGCACCATATTCGTGCACAATAAATACATGTAGCTATAAAAATTGACCATATGATCTGCTGAGATTTCATAGATCCTGTATCATTAGGCTCATGGCTTTTAAAGTGTTCGATGCCTATGGCGCGGCTAGCCGGCCCGAAGCGACGCTCCGGGCGTCTGGCTATCTTTTTCTCAGCCGGGGGATCATGCGCCGCGCCCAACGCGGTAAGGCGACGCACTTTCAACTCCAGTTCGACGAGGAGACCGGCCGCGTAGCGATCAAGCTGCTGAACGTGGATGACGCCGACTTCGAGGACGGTGTAAGACCGGTGACCGAAGAGACATCTGGGGTTTCCCTCAACATGCTGCCGTTGCTGCGCTACTACAATCTGCCCATCCCGAGCGAGAAGCGGATGCTGCCCGTTGCCTTCGAAGAGAGCCTCGTCATCATCGATTTGATGCGGTGCTTGGCGCCGCCACCGCCGGCACCACCGCCACCGCCACCGCCAGCGCCAGCGCCAGCGCCAGCGCCGGTCGCACAGTCAGGGAGGGACGATTTCGACGACGACATTCCATTTTAGGGAAGGTGGCGGGAGTTCGGATTAGGGCCCGAACCCCCGCCAGGTCCAACCAATAGCGAGCGACACACCGGGACTCGCCCGTTCGTGACGCTGCGTAGGGGCTGGGTTGCCAACTCCAGTTTAATTTAACTCCTTACGCATTCGCCACGGTCTGTTCCCGGAAGTTGGGGCGGTTCGACTGCCTCCGTGTTCTGGAACCTCACTCTATTAGGAGAAGACCATGGCTACGGCTTGGAAAAGTAAATCTGGTAATACGTGCATCACGATGACCGACATCCTTGATGTCGCGTCGAAGTCCGGCGGTCCGAAGATCACTAAGATCCGCGAGCTTAAGAACCGCGGTCCATACCTTCCGCAGACGGATTTCTACAAGCCGCTGCGCGAGGGGATCATCAAGGTCCATCAGTCGGGAAAGCCGAAGTCGACTCTGCAGGCGATCCTCCTGAAGGTGAACGCGAAGAAGCTCGCCAACTACAAGGCCGCTCTGGATGGTTATGAGAAGTGGTGGGGTACCCGGACTCTTACGTGGTTCGACCCGCCGTCCGGCTCGTACTCCGGCAGCGGCTTCGAGATCCGTATCAATCCGGAGCTGGGCCTTGAGATCGGAGGCCAACGCCAGATCATCAAACTGTTCCTTCGAGACCAAAACGTCAGCAAACTGCGCATCGATCTGATGAATGCCCTTATGGCCCAGTCGCTGCCGGGGTCGATGAATGCAACCTGCAACGTGCTGGACGTTCGGCGTTCGACGCCGATCGGCGCGCCAGCGAACTGCGCGGCACTCATTTCGGTGGTTGATGCGGAGCTGGCCACCATCGCAAAGGTGTGGCCGACCGTGTAGACGTGCGAATCGCAGCTAAACCGCCGAGGCGCTGTTGCGGAAGGCGCGACCGCGCCGTAGCCTTAATCCACGCATGGCAACGATCCGATATCACAGGCTAGACATCGCCGCGATGCAGCTGAGCACCGCGGCGGATCTGTATATGCGCGGCATTGACTACCTGTCCGCGATCACCCTCGCGGGCGCGGCAGGCGCCGTCCTCGATGCCCTCGTCCGGCGCGCCGGAGAGGAGTCATTTATCGACTATGCCAGACGGGTAGCCGAGGCCAAAGGTCGGCCGATCCCTGGCCGCACGAAATACGAAAGGTACGTCACCAATCTGTTCGGCGTCCTGGCTCTTAAGCACCACGCCGAGAGCGACCCTGCCCATCTGGAACTCGACGCCAGAACCCGCGCCGAACAAGCGATTGTGCGGGCGATGGCCGATTACATCGAGTTGCGGGGGCAGCACGAGCCGTTCGTGCGCGGCTTCCTCGCCTACCTGTGGGTGACGAAGAATGGCCCGGCGGTGATGGCTGCGTATGACGCCAATCCGGACATCGTGACGCGGCGATGAAGGAACGGTACGACAAAGTCGAGGCGGCCACCCAGCAGCTCCGGACCGCTATCGGCCTCTATGTCGGGAAGAAGGACCGGGTGTCGGCGATCACGCTCGCTGGCGCCGCGGACTCGATCCTGTCACCGATGGTCCGTCTGGAGGGGAAGGAGAACTTCGCCCAATACATGCGCAAGGAGGCCGTGTCCGATACAGGCAGTGTGATGACCGAGGCGGAGGCGGGCCGCGGCCTGAACGATACGTTAAAGATTAATGCCCTCAAACACCTGAATCGCGACGAAGACGAGTACCTCGACTTGGATCCCGACGAGTGCGGCCTCGGCGCCATCCTGAAGGCGTGTGCGAATTTCAAACACCTCCGGGGGCGGCGCGCCGATCCGATCGTCGATGCGTTCCTGACTCTGGTGCAGGTGAAGGGCCCCGACTGGCTGATCGCGGGAGGGGGCCTCGACGGTCTTAGAGGGGCGCCGCTATCTTAGGCCGCCGCGAGTTCGAGGTGGCGCTGCGCTGCGGGCGCTAGCCGCGTTGCACGAATGCGCCACCTATTTTTTGTCCTCGGTTGGATCCTCCTGGCCGTCGGCGCAGCTTTGCTGGTGGCGCCGTTCCTCGACCTGCCGTCTACCGTACCCACCTCTGTAAGGTCGGCGGAACCGGCCTCCGCGGCCGCGGTGATTGTGATCGCCGGTTTGATATTTACCCTTCGGCAACAGATGATCGACAAGGCGGACGCGCGGTCGAGGTTCTATCTAGAGGAATGGCGAAAGAGTTACGACGTGGCCTACGAGCTACTGTCGTCGACGAACAAGGGGCATCCGCTACTGCGGATGAAGTGGCTTGCCGCAGCGCGGATTCTGGAGGCCGCGGACCGGATGGCGGCGAATATCACTGTGCGCGCGCACCACGATGTGATGATGGCGACGATCCCTCACGAGAGTCAGCGCTTCCAACAGTTCCTTCGGCACCCGGCGGAGTACTACTACGGGACGATTCCAGAAATGCTAGCGGGATGGCCGGCGGGTGAGCGACTAAACGAAGCGGCGCGCCGGGCGACGGTGGAACGCGACGGCGTAATGAACGCGCATATCGAGATACCGGTGGGCGCCATTTATACAGTCTGGCGCGCCATTCAATATCCGAGTGAGTTCTATCTGGAGCTGATGGACAGGTTTCCGAATGGTTTGGAGGAGTACCTAGACGGGCAACTGCGCGAGTACGTGGGCCATTCGCGGCGGTACTCTTCGATTCACGGGGTACTGTACGACCAGGGTGGCCGGGAGATTCCGCGCCCAAGTGTCGAAATGGGCCCCAATGGCCGCGAAGACTACGTGGGGCCGCAGGGTGAGCGTCCGGCTGCGGACGATGGGGTTTGATGGGTCCCGGCGGCCCCATCCGAGTCCGATCCGCCGTATATATAAGTGCCGAAACGATCCCCCGATTTGCACCTACCAAGTGCCACCGGTGCACTCGCGGGGAGCTCAGCCGGTGCACCACCCGGAAACTCTTCTTCTCGGCATAGCCGGACCGCCTTGCCAGAGTATCGGCCCTTTCTGGACCCACGCAGCGCGCAGACTTGGCGAGGTTTCCGCTGAAAATCAAGCGAAACACCATCTTCCAATCTGAGTACGCACACGCAGAATAGTCAAAGTGGTGAGTCAACCATGAATACTGCGCAGAAGGGCCAATAACTCGCAGGCCTGGCTCACCTCGAACGCAACGAGGGATCCATGCTAGACCGCGCGCTTTACTCGATCCAGGAATCCCGCCGGCTACTGGGCGGCATCTCGCGCAATACGATCTATGACCTCATGCGGACCGGGCAATTGGCGAGCGTGCTGATTGGGTGCCGCCGGTTCATTTCGGCCGACGCCATTGCCGATCTCATCGCACGATCGACGACCACCGATAGTCCGTCGTGTGTCGCATGCCGGCGGCGCCGATTGCCGGACCAGCAACCTCTCCCTCTTCCGTTGCCCGGCCCAGCGCGCGCTCGGATCAGGCGAGCTCAGACCTAGGACGATGTGGCTCAAGTTTCCAACGCTACGCACTTGCGATGCCGCACGGAGAAGGCGTTTTGCGGTTGGAAGTCGGAATGAGGGCAGGATAGCGGAGTGTCCGCAATTGCAGCACGAGTGGCCTTTGTTATGACCTGCCGCTCTGCAGGATCGTCTCTGCCCTCAATCACCGCGCGACCCTCTGCGGCGGAGAAGGCGCGGTTTGCGACGCTAGCAGCAGCATCAGGTGTCTCGGAGTCGGCTCTGGCGATGATCGCCATTCGCAAGGTCCTGGACCCCGACGCTGCCCATTTGCGCGAATCGGTGCCTGCTCCGGCGCGGGGAGCGGCGACCGACCGGATCACCATCCGCTTGCGTCCGGGGGACGGCGAATCGATCGCGCGGCGTGCGGCGCAACGCGGCATGAAACCGTCCGGCTATCTTGCGGCCTTGGTGCGGGCGCACGTGGCTGTGAGTCCGCCGCTCAGCGCGAACGAGCTGGCGGCGCTCAAGCAGAGTGTCGCGGTCCTGGCCGGCGTCGGCCGGCTTCTGGCGCAGGCGATCCGGCCCCCCTCCTCCCCAGGCCTTGCGCGAGAGGAGCTGCAGCGCACCCGCGCTGCGGTTGCGGCTCTGGAGCAGCGGACGCATAACCTCGCCCGGGTCGCTCTGATCAGCTGGGAGAGCCGCAGTGCCTAAGCGCATCTTCCGTGTACCGTCGGCGGGCGAACCGTTCCTGGATCTCTTCAGCGCCGGGCGTACGGGCCCACACGGATCGGAGCGCTTCACCGCAGCACAGATTGAGCAGATCCGGCGCACCGTTGGGCGGGCGCCGGAAGTCATGGTCAAGGTGACCGGCGGGGGACAATCGGTCGGAGCCGTTGGGGCGCACATGTCCTACATTAGCCAGCACGGCGAGCTCGAGATCGAGACCGACGAAGGCCAGCGCGTGGCGCGTGACGCGCAGTGCGCGCTGGTCAAGGACTGGCATCTGGAACTCCTCGCGGGTCAATACCGCGCGCCGCGCGGTCAACAAAAGACCCGCCGTACCGTCAAACTGGTCCACAACATCGTGCTTTCAATGCCGGCGCCGACACCGCCCGGGAAGGTCCTGGCCGCTGCCAAGACCTTTGCTCGTGAGAAATTCGCGTTGAAGCACCGATACGCCATGGCGCTGCACACGCATCAACAGCACCCGCACGTGCACCTGGTCGTCAAGGCCGAGAGCGAGGACGGCTGTCGTCGACTCCACATAGACAAGGCGATGCTGCGAGGGTGGCGTCAAGACTTCGCCCGAATGATGCGCGACCAGGGCATCGCCGCTAACGCCACCCCACGTGTGGTGCGCGGTCAGAGCAAGCGCGCCGTCCGAGACGCAGCCTACCGAGCCAAGGGGCGCCAAAGTTCCTATGCGCTGCGCGAGCAGATCCAGAGCGTCGCTACAGAACTCTCCAAGACAGGTACGATCCGCGACCCGGCGCACTCCAGGCTGGCTGAGACCCGGAAAGCCGTCGTCGCTGGCTGGATGAGCGTCGCCGCCGCCTTGGACGCCCAAGGAGAAATTACCCTCGCCGGCGACGTGCGCTATTTTGCCAAGCACCTGCCGCCAGTGCTGACGGATCGGGAACGGCTGGCTGCGGCTTTCATCCAACATGTGCAGCGACAACGTGCGTCAGATTCAGCGATCAAAGACAATCCGATAAGGGACCGCAGCAAAGCGTTCGCTCGCTAACTGGGGTAAAACCTGATCCTCCGCGCCCCGGCTCTGTATAAAAACCATGCGCGGCTCGCCGGGGATGCCTGCGCTGCGGCACCTCAAGTCAGACCGTTGATTGCGGAAGCCTCTTGGCGATTCGCGTGAACAGGTCTAAGGCCGTTTCAAGCTCGTCCGCTATTTCATTCGCTATGATATCGGGCGTTGGGAGTGCATCAGTGTCGGTCAGGCTCTGGTCTTTGATCCAGAAGAGATCGAGGCTCAGCTTGTCGCGCTTCAGGATTTCGTCGTAGGTGTAGTAGCGCCAGCGACCATCGGGATTCTCATTGTTCCACGTTGGCTTTCGCTTGTGCGTCTCCCCAGCGCGGTAGCACGCGATAAACTCATCAAAATCCCGCCGAGTGATGGGCGATTGCTTCTGTGTGAAGTGTTTGTTCGTCCGCAGGTCATATACCCACAGCTCCTCCGACCACGGCGCGGGCCGACCTTCCTTCTTGTCGAAGAAAAGCACGTTTGCCTTCACACCGGGCGAATACCAGATTCCGGTCGGTAGGCGGAGAAGTGTGTGCACATTGCATTTCTCCAGCAGATTACGCCGCACTTTCTCGCCCGCACCACCTTCAAAGAGAACGTTATCCGGCAGCACAATAGCTGCGCGGCCGTTGATCTTCAGCAGCGAGAATATGTGCTGCACAAAATTGAGCTGCTTGTTGCTTGTTTCCGTCCAGAAATCCTCGCGCACGATCACGGCGTCGTCCTTCTCAGCATCACCCTCCTCGTTCACGAACAGCACACTTTGGCTCTTGCCGAAGGGCGGATTTGCAAGGATCATCGTGTATTCTCGACTCCACGGTGCCGCGAGACTGTCGTGGCCGGAGTGGACAACGACCTTGTCGCCGCCGATGCCGTGCAGGTAGAGGTTCATCGCGCACATGCGCCCCACCTTTGGCGATAGCTCCATGGCTTCGACGAGTTGCTCGCGCAGCGTCCGCTTTTCATCGGCGTTCAGCTCCTTACCGAATTTCTCAAGCACGTAGTTGTAGGCGGTGAAGAGGAACCCGCCCGTGCCTGCCGCCGGGTCGCAGATACGGTCCTCCGGGGTGGGCTGCATCACCTCGACCATTGTCTGAATGACGGCACGCGTGGTGAAGTATTGCCCCGCACCCTTGGTTGATTCGGAGGCGCTGCGCTGGAGCAGTTCTTCGTAGATTGTACCCTTCACATCGACAGGCAGGCTCATCCAGTCCTCTTTATCAATGAGGTTCAAAATGAGCTGCTTCAGCAGCGCGGGATTGTGTATGTCGCAGCGAGCACCTTTGAAGATGACGCCGAGCATGCCAGGCTTTAGGGCGAGCTTTTCGATGGACTCGCTGTATTGCTTCTCCAGCGCCGCGCCGTCGAGCGGCAGCAGTGCTTTCCACCCAAGCTCCGGCGGCACGATGGGTTTCTGGTTGTAAGGCTCTTCCGTTAGTTGGTCAGCCATCTTGAGGAAAAGCAGCATCGTGAGCTGCTCCACGTATTCAACGCAGGAGAGGCCGGCCTGTTGCAGTACTCCGGCGTAGCTCCACGCACGTTTGCCGATCTGGGATGCGTCCATGGGAAGTCGTTCCGCTAGTTCTTTGCGGCGCGTCGGCGCCACGTTTGGGGCTTGCGTTTCACCAGCTTTGCGCCCGTGGCTTGTCTGGCGCGCTCGTCGCGTTCGGCAGCGATGCGTATAAGCAGTTTACTGGCGGGCTCGTCGTTTGGGTCTTGCGGGACGAGTTGGCCGGTAAACGCATGGCGCAGGACGGTTCGCCGCAGCGCCTGCGCGCTCTTCAGCTTCGCCTCGAGGTCGCCTTCGAGGTGTTCGATAACAGAGAGTTGGTCCTCGACAGCTGCCACGATGGCTTCCTGTTCCTCCAGAGGGGGGAGCGGAACAGGGATACTTTTCGTGTCGGCAATGTAGAGGTGGGCTTGTGCAGACGATCCGGATGCCCGGCTGATGTACGTTTGGCACCAAGGAGACTGAATCCAGCGAAGCAGATACCGCGCGGAAACTATCGGCTTCAGCAGGAGGACGCTTCGCACGATCGCGAATGGATCACACCTTCCGACGATGGCTGCTCGGCCCGTGGTTGCACCGACGCTGACAATAAGCACATCATTCTCCTCGGGGGCGCACCGCCTCAAGCAGGCGTCGAAGTCGGACTTACCAATGAATTCCACGTTTCGAAATTCCACAAAGCCATCGCGAACATGCTTCGCGGTCAGCATGGGAAAACCAACAGGCTGGTACGACGGTTGGATATGCTCACCGTCGTTAATGAGGGTGCAGAGTTGGTCTGCGGTCGCCCAGCACCAGCCTTGCGAGAGTGGCGAACCATCGAGTTTTGGGCCGACTGGCTCCTTGTACTTTGCCTGCCAATCTTTGGGCGGGCATTTGCCGGCGGCTTGGAACTTTGCGAGCTGAGCTTCTTCCCATCGGCGACGACGTTCGGTGAGGATGCGCGCGAGCTGGGCGGCGGCCGATTCGGTGTCAGGATGCTGTTCGCGCCAGTTGGCGGTTAGCGCACCTTCCACAGCCGCCTTGAGTACGGCGGCCCGGTAGTGCTTGAGCTTCGCCCGCACCCGTTCCAACGCCGCGACCCCGGCGTCGAGGTCAGAAAACAGTTCGTCTAGCGTGTCGGCGATGCGTTGTTGCTCGCCCACGGGAGGCAGTGGCAACGGAATGTCTGACACCGTTCGGGAAGACAGATGCTTCACGGTAATTGCCGAGGTGTGCGCGTTAATTGCGGCTAGGTATCCGGGTAGGCAGTAAGCCAAAAGCCGGTGATCGTATTCATTCGATATCAGGGACACCTTGCAACACCGTTGATTCAACAGTGCAGGTTCGCCATGCCAAACAGCGGAATTGAAATCGCCGTCCATTCCAACAAGAAGCGCCCCAGCCTTAACGATGAACTCGGGCGGGTACTCGCCTTGAAAATAGGTCGTTGTCGGATTTCGCAAAATGTCCCGTATACGGATGAGAGGCATTCCCGGCGGAGACGGCGAGAATTGTTCGGACGCGAAGGGAAAGCCGTTTTGGATGTCCGCGATGTCACCAAGGCGAATCCGTTTCCAGGAAGGATGTATGCCTAGAAGGTGGTTGCGGTTCTCGGCAACGATGGCAGCCAACGATTCCGAAAAGCTCACGCTGCCAATCTCTCATTCAGCTCCGCGAGCAGCGGCTGTAGTTTGTCTCCGAAGAGTTTGAACGCGCGGCCATACCCACCCTGCTGCCCAAACCAGCCGTCCTGGAACGCAGCGGGATCTACGGCGAGACTCGTGGCGATGTGCTCTGCGATGCGGTTGAGCCATTCGTGCTGCTCCGTTGTGAAGGTCGTAGCCGCCTCCCGCTTCTGTCGCATCCATTCGACGAACCGCGAGCGAACCTCCGCGGCGTAAGGTTCCAGCGGCACAGTGGGCGCGATGGCATGGCGGACTAGAGACACGAGGTCGGCCAGCTGTTCGCCCGGACGCGTCACGCCGGGCGCAGCATCGGCCACCTTGGCGGACTCAACAATGGCAAACGCCCGCCAGAGCTGCATCGGGCTGACGGCGAGCGGTGGCGCAGCGAGAGCATCCCGCAACTGGCGGAGGTCTTTGAGCGAAAGCTTTAGCGGCTTGGTGCCGGAGTAGAGCACCTGCAGGGCAGTGAGCTGATCCCGGTTCGCGGCAATCCAAGCGCGGAAATCCTTAACCTTCGACCGCGCCTTTTCTACGGCAGACGCGTCGAAATCGGAGAACGTCACGGCGTCAATTGTGTGCCGGTCGATGGTCTGCTCATTCTGGGCACGCATTTCGAGGATTCGGCGGCGGAGCGCAGCTTTGAGCAGCGGCGTGACGGCCTGCTGCGCGAGCTGGTCGGTAGCTTGGGCAATCTGTTCCGGCGTCGGTTTAGAAGTACCGAACGTCTGTTGGGCCGCTTCGATCTGCGCATCCGCATCGCAGGCCTGTAGGAGGTCGGCGGACAGGTCCGGCAGCTGCTTTCCGCCGGCGAGATCGCGCAACTCAGAGAGTTGCGCTGGGGCGAGCTCGCACTGTAACCGCGCGAGACGCCCGGCCAATGTGGTAAGCGCGTCGGTATCGGTGCCACCCTGGCCGACGTATTCGAGCAGCTCTGATAGCGTGGCGGACGGCTTGCGGTTCAACGTGTGGCAATCGGTCTTGTCCTGTTCACAGACGCCGACAGCGTCGACGATGATGAAGCGTTCCTTCGCCCGCGCACTCGGGGTGACGACCTTCAGCTTGTCTGGCGAGATAACGCGGACACCACGCCCCTTCATCTGCTCGAAGAACCCTGCGGACTTTACGTTGCGCATGAAGAAAACGCATTCGATAGGTTTTACGTCGGTGCCGGTCGAGATCATGTCCACCGTAACGGCAATGCGTGGAAAGTAGCTGTTGCGGAAATTGGCGAGGATTTCGTCTGGAGTGAGGCTCGTGGTCTTCACCCATTCGGTCGTTTCCGACTCGGTGCCGTCATCGTTCGTCACCTTCTTCGCGATGCGGGTGAATCCGGTGCGGTAGGTGATCTTCTCGCAGAATTCATTCTTCTCCCCGAATTCGTCGCGCACCATGCGCACGATGTCGTCTGCGTGGGAGTCATCTTTGGCAAAGATGAGGGTCTTCGGCGCCTCCCTGCGACCTGGGAATGCCTGAGGGATCACCTTGTCGCGGAACTCACGGATCACGGTGCGGATCTGGTCTTCCGCGACGATGTCGCGGTCGAGCTCGTTGGCCGTGTATGTGAGGTCCTGCTGAAGTTTCTCCAGCCGCTCGGCTCGGGTCATTTTGTGGCGTTTGTCGACGTAAACATCCGTGGGCGCCGCCAGGATCGTGGCGCCAGATTCAGTGATTTGCGTTCGGATACGCCAGACATCGAAGTCCACGTTCACGCCGTCGGCGACGGCCTCGTCGTGTCCGTACTGCATGACCAAGTTCTTGTTGAAGAACCCAATCGTGCGGCCAGCAGGCGTGGCGGTGAGACCGATGAGGAAGGCATCGAAATATAGCAGCACCTGCGCCCACAGCTCGTAGATAGAGCGGTGGCACTCGTCCACGATGACGAAGTCGAAGAACTCCGGCGCGATGCCGGCGTTGTAGACTACGTCGGGCGGTTCCCCTTTCCAGGGCTTAGCGGTGTCGAAGCTGGAACCCTCCTCATTCTCGTTGTCAAAATCCGTGTCGCCTTTCAGCATTGAGTAAAGGCGCTGGACGGTGGTGATAACGACCTTCGCGGCGGGATTGATGGAATTGCTCTTGAGCCGCTGAACAGTATAGAGCGCGGGGAACTTCCGCGTGTCGTCGGGCGGTGTGAAATTGGCGAACTCGTCCTCGGTTTGCTTGCCGAGATTCCCCCGATCTACGAGGAAGAGGATGCGTTTCGCGCCCCCGAACCTCAGCAGACGGTAGGCTTCGTTCACGGCTGTGAAAGTCTTGCCAGAGCCAGTCGCCATTTGTATCAGTGCGCGAGAATCAGCCTTGGCGAGTGAAGTTTCAAGGCTGGTGATGGCCTGCTTTTGGACTTTCCACAGTCCGGCTTCTTCGAGTGGTGACAGCGCCTTGAGTCGGGCGCGGAGCTGCGCCGGCTGGGTAGCCCACTCGGCCAGCGTCTCAGGGCGGGCGAAGCTGAACACCTTGCGGCTTCGCGGCTTCGGGTCTAAACCGTTGGTGAAGAAGGTGACCGCGCCGTTTGATTCGAACAGGAAGGGCAGCGGGCGGCGATGCGCGGGCAGATTATCAGGGAGTCCCGCCGCGTACTTCGCCGACTGCGCCTCGACTCCGGTAAGTGTGCCACCCGCCTTCGCCTCCACGGCGCCTACTGCCTTGCGGTCGAGGTAGAGCAGGTAGTCGGCGAAACCGAAGCCGGGCTTCATCAGAAACTCGCGTACGGCAATTCCGCGACCCGCCGTTAGGTCGAGATCGTCCCGATCTTGCACGAGCCAGCCAGATGCGATGAGCTTCGCGTCAATATCGCGGCGCGCCTTTTGTTCGGGCGTCTCCGTCACCGTTCCCAGCTCCCTGAAAAGGTTGGGGCCAAACAGGACATTCCCCCGGAGCGGTCCGCTGGACCGCCGGCGCCTGTCCTCTTGCCAGCGAGGTCCTCTCGGTCCGCCCAGAACACCCATTCTATCTTGTCGCCGGGCCGGTAACCCGGGCCCAGGGCTGTCAGCCATTCAGCAAATCATTACGGGGTGGCCAGAGCATGGCCTCGGCGAGTCAACGCGAATTTGACTCGAATGATCCAGGCAAACGTCGTCCACGCCGATACATGTCATCGCGCTTGCCGCGACGCTGGTCCGCTGCCCCATCTACCAGCGGGTGGCACTGGGGGCATGATCTGGCGGAGACCGCGAGATCGTAGTCCGTAACCGTCATGTGCCGGCATTCCAGATACACCTTGCCGCCTTGCTCGTCGACGCGGATTGCGCCGACGCCCGGCTTGCGCCATTTGCGCGGTTTGCCAGCTTGAAGTTTTTCGCCATCTTTGTCACGAAGGCCTGCTCCTACTACCGGCGCTTCCCGCTCTCGAATGATCCCGGCGTGCGCCGGAGCAGCGCGTCGGTGCCTTTGCTGCGGTGGCCAGCCTTCGCAGCCTTTTTGGCGGCTAATCGCACCTGGGCTGGGGTGTATGGCTTCCAGCCTGGTATGGGACTCATATGGATACGACCCGCGTGAGGCTCCGATGGGCGTGAGGGTGCAGCCTGTGCTACACGCGCCTGCTTGATCCTTTCAGCCTCAGGCAAGCGCGGATTGATCCCCCAGCGTGGATTGCGCGTAGTTTTGAGCCTAGCCTTCATCAAATGGCCCCTTAGGCAATGCCATCTGGTCGAGGAATATCCGGACATAGCCGGACCCAATCGCTCGAATGCCTAACCCCGACCGATGCAGGGACATTGACGCGGCAATCTTTCGACCGAGATTTCGTTGGCGCCTCTCAATGTGGTCCAATTCAGCCAGTCGTCACAGTAAGCCGTAATCCGAGGGAGTCGAGTAGCTTCCGCACTGTGTCGTACCGGATCTTGCCACCTGGCGCGAGAGCTTTGTAGAGGCTCTCGCGCCCCAAGCCTGCGTCCTTGGCCAGCTTCGAGATCCCGCGTGCTTTTGCGACATCTGCCACGGCCTGCAGAAAGACATCGGGGTTTCGGTCTTCCAACGCAGCCCCAAGGTATTCAGCAATAACCTCCTCGTTGTCCAGGTATTGCGAGGCATCAACCGGGGCAACTCCCAGTTGACTCTTTCGCTTGGCCATCTTCACTCGTGGCTTTATGGCATTGTGGTACTTGCCTCGAACCGCGTTCCTCCAGAAGTTTTCCGTCAGTTCTGGAATGTCGCTGAAATCGATCTCGCTGTCCGGCCGAGCAGACAAGGCCACAAGATCCGCCTTCTGCTTTTTAGTTAGGGAAGGCAGCTTCGCTGGATCGATCGTGCGCCTAACGAATTTCGTGCCCATAGCGTTGTTTCTCTTTCCGGTCGGCTGCTCGGCGCTATGCCGCCTCACTTTCCTTTGGTCCACCGCCGAGCTTGCGGTTCTCTCTCGATGCTTTCGCCTTGACAGAACTGCGACTTGAGCCACGGAGTCTGCCGATCTGCTGCATCCAGCGATGCGATCCGAAGGCGCCCTCGATCAGTCCAGAGACATAGAGGTCTGCGTCGAGGAGCGGCCAATGCAGTCCAAGGCCGTTCGGACTGATTTTGATTTTCGATAGCATTGAACGCGGCGCATCCGCCAGCCCTTCGGCCAACGACGCCGGAAAAGCGAATTCGCAACCGCCCTCAAGCGTTATCACGATCAACCTACGCCGAGAATCATAGCGGGCCGACCGCGCTACAGGCCCGCGCGCAATCGCCGCCACGGCTCGCGCGTTCGCTGCTTTGAATTGCTCTCTAGTCGTTGCCATGAATCGGGTCACCTGTCCTGGGTATCTAAGGTCTTTTCGTTACTTCCACGCTAACCGACATTTTTCGATTGAGCGCACCGAGAGCCGCCTCAATTTGACCCATCCGTGACTCGTGGTGAAGATTGAGAAGTCGATCGATCTGCATCATGTGTGAATTGAGCCGTTTCGCGAGTTCCGTCTTTCGGACCTTCTCGTCTCGCATCGCCTGATAGATGGCGAGCTTCATGCAAAAGAGGGCGGCCGGGCGCACAACGTGTTGTCCGCGTTTTGCCTTGCTCGGAACCGGCAGCTTCTCGCCCTTATCCGTATAGAATTCCAATGCGGTCTCCAGAGCATCCCGCGCTCGAACCAAAGCCTCAGCAGCGTCCTCACCCTGAGTAATCGCCTCCGGTACGTCCGGAAACGTTACTACATACCCTCCTTCGGCAGCCTTTTCGAGGCTCACCGGATATTCAAAATTGTCCATGTCCTTGCTCCATATCCTTGGGGCTGCAACGCAGTGCCGCAGCCTAAATCTTCCCTTTCACGCCAAGCTGTTTCTTGATCGCCTCCATTGTTCCCTTCTTCAATTCCCCGCTGTGCATCGGCAGCACCGACCGTTTGCCATCGAGCGTCACCTTGAGGTGGCCGCCATGGCCCGATTCAAATGTGGCTCCTTGTCCCTGAAGCCATTTCTTAAATTGCCTGGTCTTCATTGCAGAATAAGCTAACACATGTGTTACAAAAAGTAAACACTTGTGTTAAGACTGGCTACGTTGTGCGGACCCGCAGTCCATCAAGATAATCCGCCCACGCCTGCATCATCTTGCGGCGCTCGGGAAGCCGCCGTGCCTTGTTGTACGCGGCACGTACTTTGTTGCGCTCGGTATGCGCCAGCTGCAGCTCGATCACGTCGGGCGGAAAGCCCTGCTCGTTGAGCAGCGTGCTCGCCATGCTGCGAAAGCCGTGCCCGGTCTGCTCCTCGCTGCTGTAGCCCAGGCGTCGCAGCGCGGCATTGATCGTGTTCTCCGACATCGGACGATCGCGCGTGCGAAGCGAGGGAAACAGGTAGCGCCCTCCTCTGGCCAACGGCTCGAGGTCGCGCAGAATCGCGATCGCCTGGCGCGCGAGCGGCACGAGGTGCGGCTCCTTCATTTTCATGCGGACAGCTGGGATGCGCCATTCCGCATTCGGCAGGTCAAACTCCGACCATTCCGCCGCGCGCAGTTCGCCAGGGCGAACAAACACGAGTGGTGCGAGCTTCAGGGCCAATGCAGTGACCGGGTATCCGCTGTAGCCGTCGATCGCGCGCATCAACTCCCCCACCCGAACCGGATCGGTAACGGAGGCGAAGTTGCGTGACTTCACGGGGGCCAGGGCGTCCTTGAGATCAGCCGCCACGTCGTGCTGCGCGCGGCCCGTGGCCACGGCATAGCGCAGAACACGCCCCGCCAGGGCTCGAATGCGGTGCGCGGTTTCGTGCCGGCCGCGCGCCTCGATACGCCGAAGCACAACCAACAACTCTTGCGCCGTGATCGCCGCCACCGGCCGGCTGCCGAGGTACGGATAGAGGGCGCTGTTCAACCGCGCGCCCAGGATCGACAGAGTCTCCGGCGACAGCGACTTGCTGTGCAGCGCGAGCCATTCCTGGGCCACGCCCTCGAATGTATCCAACAGCGCCGCGCGCTGCGCCTTGCGCTGGGCGCTCGGATCGATGTCATCCGCGATGAGCCTGCGAGCCTCATCGCGCTTCTCGCGTGCGCGCTTTAACGTGACATCCGGATAGGCGCCGAGTGAGATCAGTTTTTCGAGCGCTCCGATCCGATACCGCAGGCGCCACAGGCGCCCGCCGGCGGGAGTCACGAGCATGAACAGGCCGCGTGCGTCGAAGAGCTTGTAGGGCCTCTCCTTCGATTTGGCGGCGCGAATCCTGGTCTCGCTGAGCGTAGCCATAGAGCACCCACGTACCCCAGTGACCGCTAAGATACCCCAGTGCGTACCCCAGTCAAAGGCGGGACTGCCAAAGGACGTCTAAGGACGGGTTCAGACGGCCTTGAACATTATTATTCTTATATTTCAATAATTTATTATTTATTCGAAGACACGGCCAGACGCGGGAGGACAGCGCTGGACAGGGTTCTGAAGGCTAGGGTCGGAATCGAACCGGCGTTGACGGCTTTGCAGGCCGCTGCATGACCACTCTGCCACCTAGCCTCAACCGATAACAAAAAAAGCCCTTACGGCCATGAAGGTCCTAAGGGCTTCACGATGCTGTTCATTGGAGCGGGAAACGAGGCTCGAACTCGCGACCTCAACCTTGGCAAGGTTGCGCTCTACCAACTGAGCTATTCCCGCACCGTGGCAAGATCGGGAATCTTAAGACCACGGGGCGCCAAGTCAAGGTGGTTTCCTGCCCTACGCCGCGATCGCCAGCCGTGAGACGATAGGCTCAATGAGCCGGAAACTGGCATGAGCACCCGCCGCCGGGCCACCCTGCACGCCATCGTCCTGGCCGCCGGTGCATCGAGCCGTTTCGGCTCACCAAAACAACTGGTGCGCTTCGAGCGCCAGCCGTTGATCCAGCGCGTAATTGCCGGTGCCACCGAGCTGGCGGGAGGCGCGGTGTCGGTCGTGCTCGGCGCGTACGCGGCGGAGATCGCCGCGGCGCTGCCACCCGGCAGCGCCACCATCATCGTCAATCGCGACTGGCAGGAAGGCATCGCCAGTTCGATCCGCACCGCGGTTGCCCGACTGCCCGGCGCCTGCGACGGCGTACTGGTGCTGCTGGCCGATCAGCCGCTGGTCGGCAGCCACAGTCTCAATCGTCTTGCCGCCGCCTGGCGCAGGCAGCCGCGCAGCATCATCGCCTCACTCTATCGGTCGGTGACCGGCGTGCCGGCAATCTTTCCGCGCTGGTGTTTCAGCGATCTCGCGGCACTGCGCGGCGATCAGGGCGCGCGCATTCTGCTGCGCCGGTACGCCGATCACGTGGTGCGCCTGGCGCATCCGGAAGCCGAGGTCGATATCGATTACCCGGAAGACCTGCTGGAATTGCGCAGCACCGCTTCCGGCGCGGTCGACGCCGGAGGCTGAGGCGCCCCGCTATTCACGCCGAGCCTCTAAAGCTGAACCACGCCGTCGATGACCTTGGGCGGTGCCGTGACCGTGGGCTCGGCGCCCCAATATTCACTGTCAGCGCTGCTGCTCGGGTCGTGGGTGCCACCGGAAGGCGGAGTCACCGGGGCAGCTGCATCGTCGCACCGTCGGGCATCGGGAACATCGGCACCGAGTTCGCATTCGTGACCGGATCGACGCAGATGTTGGCGATGCCATTGAGACTGCCGAAGCCACTACCCGCTCGCTACGGGCTGGTGCCGGGGCGTGTCTCCTGCGCCACAAGCCACTTCACCAGCTCGATGGTCTCCTCGTAGCCGCCGGCGGATACCGGATTGAGTCGGTACTTGCCGTTGACGACGATGCTCGGGGTCTCGCTGATGCCGTAGTTTCTGATGAGCTCGTCGGCCTGCCGGATCTTGACGTCGACCGCGAACGACGTGGCAGTCGCGAGAAAGCTCTCCGGCTTGACGCCGGCGGCCTTGGCGTAGAACTTGGCGAGATCGGTGAGGGTCGGGGCCGGCCGCTTGGCGCGCTGTGTGGCCGGATCAAACACCGCCAGCTCGCCGCTCTTCCAGATCGCATCGAACAGCGCATCATGCGTGCGTTTGTCGATGCCCAGCTCCTTGGCGGCCAGATAGGCGCGCTGGAACACTGGCCAGTCCTCGTCTGGACGGAACGCGGCCGGCAGGTAGTCCATCACCGCATTGGCCGGCAGGCTCGCCTGGAGCCGTTCGGCTACCGGATAGAAGCGATTGCAACCCGGGCAGGCATAGGAAAATATTTCGGTGACTTCGATCTTGCCCGCGGCCAGTCCGGTGGGCTGCGCCGGAGTGATCAGAAAATAATTCACGCCGGCAACCCAGCGCGCCGCGCAGTGAGCCGCCGGGGCCGCGCCGAGCAGCGCCATCGCCATCGCCGTCGCCGTCGCCGTCGCCGTCGCTGGGAGTGCGCGTCGTTCGACGGATTTCCCAGTCGGTCCAGCCCGGCGGCGCCGTGCGCGTATGACCGTCGCTGCCAGGACCGCTAGCGCCAGCAGCGACGGCGCATTCATCACCCCGCCACCGCCGTGGCTGCCGCCGCTCGCGCCGCTACTGCTGCTACTGCTGCTTGCAGCGGTCACGGTTACCTGCGCGTCGCCCGAGCGCGTCGCATCAGCCACGGATACCGCGGTCACGGTCACCATCGCGGGAGACGGCACGATCGCCGGGGCCGTATAGACGCCGGACGTGGAGATCGTGCCGACGGCGTTCGTGCCGCCGACCGCACCGTTGACCTTCCAGGTCACCGCAGTATTTGAAGTGTTGATCACGGATGCGACGAATGGCTGTTTGCCGCCGACCGCGACCATGGCGACGCTCGGCATGACGCTGACCTGCACATGCGCCACCGTGACCGTCGCCGAGGCTGAGCGGGTCGGATCGGCGGCCGACACGGCAGTTACACTGACCGTCGCCGGTGTCGGGATGGTGGCCGGCGCAGTATACAGTCCCAGACTTGAAATCGTGCCGACGGTGGAATTGCCACCGGCGATACCGTTGACGCTCCAGCTGACCGCCGTGTTCGATCCGGCATTGACCACCGTGGCGGTAAAGGACTGCGTGCCGGTGCCGGCCAGCACGACTGCACTGCTCGGCGCGACCGACACTGCCACCGGCGGCGTGATGGTCACGCCGGCAAAGCCGGTCTTGGTGGCATCGGCGAGCGATACGGCGTTCACCGACACCGTGGGCGATGACGGCACATTCACCGGCGCCGAGTACAAACCCGCGGTGGTAATGGTACCCACGGTCGCATTGCCGCCGGCAACGCCGTTGACCTCCCAGCTCACCGCCGTATTCGCCGTGCTGGTCACCGCGGCGGTGAAGGCCTGCGTCCCCGGTCCGGCCTGCACCGCCGTGCCGCTCGGCGACACCGTGACCGTGATCGGCAGCGACGGCGTGATGGGGGTGAAGCAGGCGGCATTACCGGCGCTCGCCGGCGCGGTGGTCGAGGCCGCAGTGGCGCTCACGACCGCCTGGGCGCTATCGGTTCGACCGCCATCGTCGGTGACCGTGACCTGCAGCGTGAAGCTGCCGCTGCTCGGGGCCACGACGGTGACCGTGGGGCCGCTCGCGGACCCGACGATGCTGCCCATCGCGCTGCCGTTGAT
>Ga0302324_100007089_pt1 | contig 23947 bp, 16 predicted proteins | sample Palsa_T0_1_FD_201949 | JGI IMG/M metagenome (GOLD analysis project Ga0302324, IMG submission 201949) | Peat permafrost microbial communities from Stordalen Mire near Abisko, Sweden - Palsa_T0_1 | ecosystem: Environmental > Terrestrial > Soil > Palsa > Peat permafrost | place: Sweden: Abisko... | reverse complement strand
TTTAGGACGACAGCGGCGGCCCGCCAAAACGATATGAAAGTGAGCATGGCCGTCGTGGCCACGATCACCCGGACGGCTGGACGAATCGAACTAGGTGAAGTTTTGGACTGCGTCGGGTCTGATGCCATGAGCCGTAGAAGCGCGGGGAATGACTATATTATCAAACGGATTCGAAAGAAAGTCCCCAAGCTTGCTTGTGCCTGTGGGCGTAGCAGTTTGGCACAGGAGAGCGTCTGCGTAGCTTCACTGAGATCGACGATTTGGCCGAGTTCGCCTACCAACTTCTACTTTAGTCGCTTATCCAACCGAATAGAAACGGTCTCGCCAACTTCTTTACCGATGATTCGCCTGATTTCCGCTTTTATTGGCAGCTTATGTGTCCCATCACCCATCGCCATGAATGAACTTCGGAATGGACAACCGTCGACGCTTCCCTTGACCTTTACCAGTCCGCGAGTTGCAAAGAATTTGACGGACTCAGGCCAGACCACATAAGTCCATCCGCCCTTCTTGGGACTTTTCTGCAATTTGGCCGTGAACGTAGTTCTCATGAGGCAAATATTTTACCAGATTGACGAAACGCGCGCGGTTTTGCTCACGGTTCCCACGACCCGTGGTTAGTACTAATCTTCTTCGCGGCCGGTTTCCTTTCTCTTGCGCTTCGAGCGTGTCAATCATTGGGAGCGTATCGCATCTCGCTGGAGACCAGCCTTCGCATCCCACCTGATAAACGCTAATCAGAAACTCACTCAGTACGTGCACTTTCATACTGAACCACCGCCGAAGCCTACAGAAGTCATGAAGACGGCTGAGATCGGAATTCGTGCGCACATTGGGCGCAGGGGCATAGCTCGCGAAGATGCTCGAAGCTGAAGATCCCTGTCGCGTGGCCATCGGAGAACTGAATTTGCACCGCGTAATTACCGACGGCATTGGCACTCTTCGCCGTGACCTTCGGCTTAAACATGGGCAGCGGTGAACTGGCTGCGCTGCCGAGCTTTTTTGTTTTTTCTCTCTCGTCGTTGCAGAGAGCGCAGGGACAACTGTCGCGGAGATATGGAAAATCGAAATGACTCGTATGGCCATCGGCCCAGGTGATGTCCACGCCTTCGCCGGTGGAGACGCGAACCTTGACGTCAATCGGTTTTTTTCGCGATTCGAGTGGAATGGGCATTGGAGTCAGCTTTCGGCCGAAATTGTGATTATCTGTTGGAGACGCCCGTGAGCGAGCTCGATTCGGCGATCCGCCAGCCGCCCGATCGAGGGATCATGAGTAACCATCAAGATCGTGTGCCCTTCAGCGTGAAGCTCCCTTAGGAGATTGATGACGATCTGCTCGTTCGTTTCATCGAGATTTCCAGTCGGTTCGTCAGCGAGCAAGAGTTTCGGGTGATTGATGAGCGATCGCGCGACGGCTACGCGCTGTTGCTCGCCGCCTGAAAGCTGCGCGGGAACGTGCGTCAAACGATCGCCGAGCCCGACGCGTTCGAGCGCCTTCTTGGCTTCATTTTCATCCGTCGTGCTGTGAAAATATTGTGCGAGCATCACGTTTTCTATCGCGGTCAAATACGGCACGAGATGAAACTGCTGAAAGACGAAGCCGACTTTCTCAGCTCGGTAGCGTGTGAGCCCGGCTTCATCGAACCGCGCGACGTCCACGCCATCCACCACGGCGCACCCGGAGGTGGGCGTATCCAGGCCGCCCAAAATATTGATCAGCGTCGTCTTGCCGGAACCCGACGGACCCATCATGGCGATCCATTCACCGGCCTCGACATCGAACGTGACGCCATCGAGTGCGCGCACTTTGCCATACACCTTCGTGAGCCCCTCGACTTGGACCAAACGCGCCATCATTCGCCCCGCAGTATGACTGCGGGTTTCACTTTGCCGAGAAGGCGAAGCGGCAGCGCGCCAGCGAGCGCGACTCCAACCATGAGCACAATCGTGAGCGGCAACACTTCGAGCGGCGGCGAAATCATCACTCCGAAAACGCGCTTCCCGGCCCACAGTGTCAATGCAGCGCCGAAAACGTAGCCGAGCACCCCTCCGACTGCGCCTAGCACCGCAACTTCCGCAAGAAAGAGTCGTACGATGCGTCCGATCGAACCGCCCAGCGCCTTCATGAGGCCCACGTCGGCGCGACGCTCCATTGCGAGTGCGGCCATGGTCGCGAGGACGCAGAGACCCGTCAGCGTCAAAATCAGGAGCGACATCGTGATCATCAGCAACTGAATCCTCGCCAGCAAGCTTCCCTCGGTTTCCGATATCTGGCGGATGGGGCGGGCTTCCGCGTCAGGGAGCACGATCTTTAGTTGCGACGCAAATGATTGAATAGCCGCCGGCGAACCCGGAACACGCAACTGGATCATCGCAATTCGATCGGCGAGCCCGGAGAGATTCTGAACTACGGCGAGATTTGCAAAGACTTGATCATCTTCGTCGTCGCCCGCCGTGATTATGCCCGATACGGAAAAGTGCGCCACTTTATCGGCGTAACGCAATTCGAGATCGCTTCCCGGAGCGAGAGCGAATTGCCGCGCGACATTTTTTCCGACGAGGCAATGGGAGATGTCATCTCGCGCCAAAATGGCCTCGCCTTGAATTTGCCACCACGGAGTGATTACGGGCGCTCGGTCGAGCCACGTCCCGGCAAGAACGACGGGCTGATTCGCAGCCGTTCTCGCAACGACGTACAAGAAGGGCGAGGCGATGGTGCCCTGCGGCTGCAGCCGCTCGACGACGCCTTCAGCCGCCGATTCGCGTATCAGAGCTTGATCACCTGTTCCTTGGCCGGAAAGGACCACGTTTGCGCCGAGCGAGCGAAATTCCTGAGTCAGTTTCTTCCGGACGTCGATCTCCATGTTGAACATTGCGGAAATCACGGCACCGCCGCCCACTATTGCAACAAGGGCAACAGCAAGCCGGCCTCGATTGCCACGAAGAAGTTGCCACAATAAGCGGCCAAACATCACTCACCCCTCAAGATCGGCGCAGGTTCGAGGAGCGCGGCTCGCCGCAGCGGAACCATGCTGCCAACAACCGCAACGAGGACCGCTAGCGCGAGAATGATTGGCAGCAAAATCATTCGAAGAGTTGCGGGAATGCCAAAAATACTTTCGCCCAGCACGCGCGCGAGTGCAGCGCCGAGCAGGAAGCCGGCCCCGCCGCCGGCGATCGCCAGCAAAACTTGCTCTGCGAGGAAGATTCCTCCTACAACGAGATTTGTGGCGCCCAGCGCCTTCATCAGGCCGACTTCGACGCGGCGCTCGAGAATCGAAGCGGCTGAAGTTGCTGCAATCGCGAGCGCCGCAGCGAAAAGCGCGGCGAGCGTTACGAGCCATAGCAATGTGCTCACTCTCGAAAGCACGCGGCCTTCTGTTTCAGCCACGCGCCGAATTGGACGTCCTTCAGTCCCGGGCAGCACCTGCTGAATCTGGAGGCCGATCGACGAAATGTAGGGAGAGCAGTACCAGCGGTCATATTCAACTGGAGTCATTCTCGTCGGATCGCGCTGAGAAAACGTGTCCTCTGGCTTGGTCAAAGCGCTAACGAATAGCCGTCGATACTGGCCGGCATGGCCGGACATTCGCTGTGCGACAGCGAGAGGCACAACAATTGCGTCATCTTCGGCGTCTCCGGACGAGAGCACGCCGGTCACCAAGAGTGACACCGGCGAATTCTTGCCAGCTGCGGGATCGCTGGCCGCTTGTGCCGGAGTGAGCTCGATTCTGCGACCGATTGCAGAGTCAGCAGGAAAAAGGCGCGCGGCGAGCGCCTCACCGATTACGCACTCGTTCGACCCTTCTGTAAACCAAGTTCCCTGCACTTTCCACCACGGGTGCGTGATCGCGGCTCCGGTTGCGAACGTTGTGCCGCCGGGCACAGCAACGATATGCCGATACCAAGTGCCAATCACGGTCACGTCCGTCGAGGACTTGCCATCTGAAATTCGGCTTGGGACATCAAGGAACGGCGTAAATCCGATGATGTTATGCCGCCAAAAGATGGTCTTGAGTTTCCCGATGTCCGACTCTTGTAGGTAGCCGCCTTCATCAACGGGCCTATAGTCCACGCCGCCGATCTGGAGCGGCAGAGTATCGGACTGAGGCGTTACCAGCAGATTAGCGCCAAGGCTACGGAATTCGCGCGCGAGGCGGTCTCCGACGTCGAGCGCCACACTCAGCGCTGCAGTGGCAACCGCCATTCCAACCGTTAGCGCGGCAACGGCCAAAAGCTTTCGGCGTGGACTGCGGATGAAGGACTCTCCAACAAGGCGGGCAAACATTTAAATGGCTGCACCTGGCACAGTCGGAAACCCTCTCTAGTGGGCGGAAGCTGCCGAACTGGCCAAGGCGGAAAGATCGAGAATCAAGTTACCGGCTTGGACCCGCGATTTTACCGGCACGGGATTGCAGCCGCCCGGATCGCCGATGGACGGAACGTAAATTGCAGCGCCGCAGTTGCGGCAAATTACGTTTTGACCTTGCTGCCGGTATCCCGACCATCCGCAAATCTGGCAGGCGTCGAGTGCTGCGATGTAGTCTCCATTTCCCTTCCGAATCACGAAAAACCGGACCGGCCTGCCATTTGCGTCGGCGGAATAGAAGTGAAGATCGGAATCAGCCAAGCCATTGGTTGGAATCTCGACCATTCCGTCCTGCGCCGTGAGGTGCGTTGCCTGCACTGGCGCAGCCGCGGTTCGCGCGTATACAAAATCCGCGGTAAACATGAGAATTACCGCAAGGCACAGAAATGCGGCGGCGAAGCTCCAGCGACGCTGCTTGCGATACTCCCACTCGCGACGGCGGCGTTCGGCGGAGTTTAGCGCTTCGTCGGCCGCGGGCTTCGCGGCCGCAAACCACTCGCGTAAGATGGCCAGCGCGGCAACGCCGAGAATCACGACGAAAAAGAAAAACTCGTTGCGAACGATGGGTCCAATCGTGGCCATCTCGGTCTTACTCGACCAAATCCACTGTGCCTCGCTCAGTTCGTGCACGCCGGTCAGGCCGAGCTGAAACGCGACAACCATCAAGATCGTGCTGGTCACTGCGAAAAAGCGCCCAAGCGGAATCCGCAGCGTTCCTTGAAAGAAGAACAAACCAACCGCGACGGCCAGGAAAATGCCCAAGCCGGTGCCGATCCACACGTCCAATCCCGCGCTTGACAGTTCAACCGCGCGCAAAATAAGAACAAGCTCGGCGCCTTCACGTAAGACCATCGAGAAAACGAAAAACGCGATCCCAATTCCCGCTGCTCGCGTCGTTTTTTGAGCGTAACCTTCGACACGCCGCTCGATTTCCTTCTTCAGGCTGCGCGCAATGCGGTTCATCCACACGATCATGGTGACCACCAGGACGGCGGCGAGGAGCATCATCAAGCCCTCGAACCCGTCCTCGCTGACCTTCCAGCGCTGCAGCATCACCGCCGCGAGAAAGCTGCAGGCCACCGCGGCCGCGACACCCGCCCACACATATCCTGCCAGGGCTCGCCGGCCGGTGCGATTTAGATACACTAGGACAATGCCGACAATAAGCGCGGCTTCGACACCTTCACGGAGGGCAACCAGCAAGGCAGAAAGCATGACAATCCCAGTTGAAATTCACTAACAACTAGCAAAACAAGTGTAGACCCGCCTTGTACTTTCCGTCAACCCGGAACGCCGAAAAAAAATCGCGCCGGGAAGCCCCAGGGACGAACGCAGCGGTGGCTGCAAACACGCTGTCGGCCTTAACGAATTACAATGTGATGAATTTTTACCTCGCGATGATGTGCACACGCGGGCTCCCAAATCCCGCCCGAACCGCATCTTAATCCTTGTACAATACAGGCTCCCGGCAACGCAGTGCCGCGCGCCCCGAAGCACATAGTGGTTTAGGTAAATCCAAGAATGACACGCTCATTTTCATGTTGAACTCCGCGCGGGATTTGACTTCGCGGCGGTTCAACTGGCGCGTTTCTGCTTGCGCGGGCGCACTGGCGTTTGCCATTGCGTGCTGCTCCCACTCCACGCTCGCCCAGACCCCGTTGCCGCCACATCCGGATAGTGCGACTACTCAGACTCAGGCGCCGAAACCGGCATCGCCGTCTGCCGACCCGAAACGCGCAAAGGATGCTTTTGCTCGTGGCCTCCGAGCCGAGACGGATAAGAATTGGCGCGAGGCTTTCGCGGACTATTCCGAGGCCGCGCGCGCGCTTCCGGACAATCGCCAATACGCAATCCGGCGAGACGTGGCTCGGAGCCAGCTCGTGCAGGCGTATGTGGATCGTGCCGAGCGCGATGCCGTCTCAGGCCGCATGCAGGAAGCCCGCGCGGGATTGAGTGCCGCCATTGCACTTGATCCCGGCGACGCAATCGCCCGGGAACGATGGAATGAGTTGAGCGCCCCGGAGAAGCCTGTCAAGAAAGACGCTGACGAATCACTGAGCGGCCTGACATACCTCAATCCGGCGCCGGGTACTCACGATTTCAATTTTAAGGGCGACGTTCAAGGCGCGTATCAGGAGATCGCGCGGCAGTTTGGAGTGCACGCGACGTTCGACGTCGATCTCGTAGCGCGACCCGTGCATCTGGTGGTTTCACAAGTGGATTTCAACACGGCAATGAAGGTCCTCGGCGAGATGACCTCCACGTTCTGGAGGCCGATGGCCTCCGATCTGTTTTTTGTGGCGCAGGATACGCCTCAGAAACGCCGTGACTATGAGCCTTCCGTGACGCGAACGATTCTGCTGCCGGCGTCGAGCACGCAGGATGACATCACCGAAATGCTCCGAGCCGTCCGCGACATCACTGGAATTACGAGAACAGTTTTGGACTCGCGTTCGCGCACTCTCACGCTGCGCGCAACTCCTTCCGCCATCGCTCTCGCCACGCAGCTTGTCGATGACCTCGAGAAACCGCGAGGCCAGCTCATAATTGACATGGAACTCCTGGAAATAAACCGGCAGTCGGCTCTAAATCTTGGAATTCTGCCGCCACAGAGCAGCACGTTGTATGCGTTGAACAAGCAAGAAATTCAAACGGCTGAGTCAGGGCTGGCTGGACTAGTCAGCGTAATCCAGCAGGTGTTCGGCACGCCGAGTTCCCTCTCCGGGCTCACGAGTTCGCAAATTGGGGGCCTGTTAAGCGGCGGGCAGCTGAGTCTCTCCGGGCTCATTCCTCCGCTATACGCATTCGGCGGCGGCGGGTCCACGTTCGTTGGGACCCTTCCTGGACTGACGGCGAATTTTTCTTCGATGCTATCGACTGTCCGCAACGGCCAGCACATCAAGCTGCGCGCTGAGGACGGCCACCCTGCAACATTTTTCGTTGGGAACCGCGTGCCGGTTTCGTTGGCGCAATATTCGAACAGCCTTGGGTCTTCCACGAATATTCCCGGAGTGTCCACAAGTGGCTTCACAACTTCTGAACTCACAACCGGAACAACACCGACCGGCATAGCGGAAGGAGTTTTGCAAACGGCCACTGGCTCGTTCATTGACCTACTGGTTACGAATTTTGGCGATGACACGGTGTCGGTGTTCCTTGGCAACGGAGACGGAACCTTCGGCGCTAAGACGGATTTCAACACCGGCAACGGGCCGACCGCGCTGGCGCTGGCCGATTTCAATGGAGACGGCAAACTGGACGTGGTCGTCGCGAACAAGACCGACAACACTGTCTCCGTGCTTCTCGGGAACGGTGACGGCACACTTGCGAACAAACAGGATTTCCCAGTTGGCAAGACTCCCGTCTCGGTGGCGACGGGAGATTTCAACGGCGACGGATTTGTCGATCTCGCAGTGGCCAATCAAGCTGACAACACAGTTTCAATTTTGCTCGGCAACGGCAACGGCACATTCAGGCCGCAAGTTACCTATGTGACCGGGTCAGCGCCCACGGGTATCACGGTCGGTGATTTCAATGGCGACGGAAAGCTCGACATGGCAGTCGTAAATCAGAATTCGGCGACGGTTTCCGTTTTCCTCGGTAACGGGGACGGAACGTTCAGAAACAGGGTTGACTACGCGACCGGCAACAATCCGGTCGCGGTGCAAACGGCCGATCTGAACGGCGATACGTTTCTGGACCTCGCGGTGGCAAATTTCAACGACGATACGGTCTCGATCCTGTTGGGCAACGGCGATGGAACATTTCAAACACAGGTCGCCTACCCAACCACACAGTCTCCAGACTCGATCGCTATCGCGGATTTCAACGAAGACGGGCGACCTGATCTCGCGATTGCGGAACAAACCTCGGACACTGTATCGATCCTCCTTGGACTTGGAAGCGGAGAATTCAGCGCACCGATCGATGTGCCGGTCGGGAGCGCTCCTTCTTCCGTTGTGTCCGCCGATTTCAATGGAGACGGCCTGCCGGACGTGGCGGTCACGAATGCGGGAGCGAATTCCGCCACTGTGATCCTCAATTCCAATGCCATCGAATCACTTCTGGCAAGCGGCCTTACCGGAGGCGAAACCGGGACGCCATACCCCAGCGTTGAATATCTCGATCTTGGGGTGAAATTAAAAGCGACACCGCGCCTTCATCCCGATAACGAAGTAACTCTCCAGCTATCGCTCGAGATTCGGAGCCTTAGCGGGGAGACCCTGAACGATCTTCCTATCATCACGAATCGCACGATTGAACACACAGTGCGTCTAAAAGAAAACGAGACGAGCGCGCTGGCGGGGATTCTCGAATCGCAGGAGATGCACGCGATCAATGGCACGCCGGGACTCGCGGGTGTGGATACGATCGGACTGCTGGCTGGAGATCGCACTACTCAAGATACGGACGATGAACTCTTGGTTCTGATTACGCCACGGCGTATTAATCCAGTTAACCGAGTAAGCCGCGAGCTCTATGCAGGGCATCCGCCACAACAAGGCGGGGGCTCGGTGGGCCAAACTTTCGAAGAGCGTCAGCCTCAACCGCAGCCAGAGCAACCGGCGGCAGCGCCTCCAGAGGAACAGCCTCAACCTCCGCCGCAACCGGAGCCCGAACCTGAGCCGGAGCCTGAACCAACCAAGCCGCCGTGATCGGTTCGGGGCGCCCACGCGGATCGCGAATCGTACCTTACATTGGGAATCGTTTGTAATCGTTACTGCTTTGCGTCGAGGACGAGGATCGGCTGGTATGTGCGCGGGACAACAGCTTCGGCGATCGCGATCAATTGCTGGCGCTGGTTGAAGACTCTCAGTCGCGCGGGTTGCCAATCGCCGGAGTCGAGCGAAGCGGGCGCTCCGGGCGGAACGATCGTCTGGCCTGGCTGGATTTGAGACACCATGACATTGAATTTCGCACCATGGCTGACGCGCCGCTCGACGATCGGCAACACGATCGCACGAGGCAACTCCGATAGCAGCCGTTCCAGCCGAATCACGCGCTCGTCGAACCGCGCCGACTTCGCGGCATCCTGCAGTTCATCGAGCGTCGAGGCGTGATCCAACGTGAATTCGCCCACAGCGGTGCGCACGATTTCGACGAGGTGGGCGCCGGTCCCGTGCCGGTTCCCGAGGTCATGGGCCAATGACCGGATGTAGGTTCCCGAACCGCACTCGACGACAAATCGCGCGATAGACCCCTCGATTTCTGTCAGACGAAATTCATGAACTTCCACGTCTACGGGCTTCAGATCAACGGGCTTCTTCTTTCGCGCCAGCTCGTGCGCGGGATGGCCGTGAATCTTTTTTGCGGAAAACGCAGGCGGCGTCTGCTGAATTCTTCCTGTCAATTGCGACGCGAGTTCTTCAATCTCCGCTCGATCGAGTTGCGGCGCGGAGTCGGGGCCGAGCGGCGTGCCTTCAGCATCGTACGTGTCAGTGGCGAATCCGAAACGAACAGCACAGGTGTAACGCTTGCGACGATTCGCGTAGAAGCGCATGAGTCGAGTGGCGCGGCCCAGCAACAGGACGAGAACACCGGTAGCCAGCGGATCGAGAGTGCCCAAATGACCGATCTGGCGGAATCCCGCAATTCGCCGCACCGATTCGACGATGTCGTGCGACGTCTTTCCCTGCGGCTTGTTGACCACAAGCGCGCCATCAATTGGCGCCGGTTTTGGTATTCGTGACATTGTGGTGTGGTTGTGAGTTCGGTGCGGGAAATCTTAAGCCAGAACAGCGTTACTCAGCTCTCTCCGGGGGTTTGCTCTGACGGAGTAGCTCTTCGATTCGCTGTCCATGTTCCTCGAACTCATCGAGAACGAACGCGATTTCTGGGGCGCGCCTCAGCTGAAGCCTTTCTACGAGTTCGTGGCGGATGAATCCAGCAGCGGCGGCCAGCCCTTTGAGCGCTTTCGTCTTTTCGTCCGGCTCGCTTTCGATCCGGACATATACGCGGGCGTGACGCATGTCAGGCGACAATCGAACGACACTGACGGAGAGGGGAATTGCCAGCCGCGGATCTTTCAGTTCGCCCGCGAGCATCAGGCCAATTTCATTCCTCATTTCTTCGGCGATTCGCTCGGGCCGATGCCCCGCAATCGTCATCGTTCTTCCTCAAATATATTCGATTTCCTGGCCGATCAAATCTCTGCCCAGTATCCGCTCGGACTCTTCCGCCACCGCGCGCATGGATTCTTCGAGATGCTTGTCGTCTGACGAAATGCTGACCACGCCGACAACCGACCGCTGCCACAAATCCTGATGTTCGAGCTCGGCAACAGCAACATTGAAGCGCCCGCGCAGCTTGTCCTTCAGGCTTCGAAGGACCTGGCGCTTATCTTTTAGCGACCGGGCGTCGGGAATGTGAATCTCCAGGGTGAGGAGGCCGATTGACATACAACACTCCCGCCTACAGCGCGGGAACTCCGCTCGCACACTCGATTAAGCGGAAGCAGCTGCAGGGGCGAGCCGCTCGATGACGAAACATTCGAGGAGGTCGCCAGTTTTGATGTCGTTGAAATTCGAAATGCCGATACCGCACTCAAAACCGGTGCGGACTTCGTTCACATCATCCTTAAAGCGCCGCAGCGACACGATCCTGCCGGTGTACACAACCACGCTGTCACGAATCACGCGCACCTCGGCGTCGCGTTTCATCGTACCGTCCTGCACCATGCAGCCAGCGATCATCCCGGTGCCCTTGACACGGAAAGTGTCGCGCACTTCAGCGCGGCCGAGATAGGCTTCCTTAAGAACGGGCGTGAGCAAGCCCGTCATTGCCTTCTTCAATTCATCCGTCAGCTCATAAATGATGGAGTGGAAACGAATGTCCACGCCTTCTTGCTGCGCGATCTCGGAAGCCTTGCGGTCGGCGCGAACGTTAAATCCGACGATGATTGCGTTGGCCGCGGAAGCGAGCAGCACATCCGCTTCGGTGATCCCTCCGACGCTCGCACGCACGATCTTGAGCTTTACCTGATCGGTTGAAAGCTTGGGCAGCATCTCGCTCAACACTTCGACCGAGCCTTGGACGTCGGCCTTGATCAGAATCGGTAGCTCCTTCACTTCTCCAGCCTTTAATTGTTCGTGCAATTGGTCGAGCGTGAGCCGGCCGCTTGCCGATTTTGCCAGCGCGGCCTCGCGAAGCTTCGCTTGGCGATATTCCACGATGTGACGCGCCTTGGCCTCATCCGCGACCTGAAATTGATCGCCGGCCTCCGGCACGCCCTGAAGCCCCAACACCTCGACCGGAGTCGCAGGCGCTGCTTCCTTTATGACCTGGCCGCGATCGTTGAAAAGCGCGCGCACCTTGCCGTAAACCGCACCGCAGACGAATACGTCGCCGACGTGCAGAGTGCCGTTCTGAACGAGAACCGTTGCGACCGGACCTCGGCCTTTATCCACACGCGATTCCAGCACGGTGCCGCTCGCGGGAGCTTCGGGATTTGCTTTCAGTTCGCGGAGATCGCCGACGAGGAGGATCATCTCGAGCAGGCGCGGGATGTTCTGCTTCGTCCGCGCCGAGACATCCACCATCACCGTGTCGCCGCCCCAATCTTCCGGCATCAATCCGCGGTCTGAAAGCTGCCGCTTCACGCGCTCGGGCTGAGAGTCAGGCTTATCAATTTTGTTGATCGCCACGACAATGGGCACCTTGGCGGCGCGCGCGTGATCGATGGCTTCCTCCGTTTGCGGCATGACTCCGTCGTCAGCGCCAACGACGAGCACGACAATGTCGGTCACCTTCGCGCCACGCGCGCGCATGCGCGTAAAAGCCTCGTGGCCCGGAGTGTCAATGAACACGATGCGGCGGCCATCCACGTGAACTTCTGACGCGCCGATGTGCTGCGTGATTCCGCCAGATTCGCCGGCCGCGACTTCGGTTTCACGAATCGCGTCGAGCAAGCTCGTTTTGCCGTGGTCAACGTGCCCCATTACAGTCACCACGGGCGCGCGGGGCACCAGATTACCCGTCTGTTCTTCCTTCTTGGTTTCCTCCTGGACCTGCTGCTCTTCGAAGGAAACCACCTGAACGATTCCGCTGAACGCTTCCGCGAGAGTTGTGGCTGTTTGTGTGTCGAGAGCTTGATTAATGCTCGCGAAAACACCCTTGTCCAGCAGCGCTTTCAACAGTTCTTTCGCACGAATATCCAACTTTTCGGCAAGTTCGCGAACCGTGATGCCTTCGGTAATTATCACCGCGCGCGGTTCACGTTTGACCGGCGCCGGCATCGCTTCGGCCTGAGCCGCGCGGCCCGCGCCCGCGCCCGTTCGCGTACGAACAGGGTGAAGCTTGCGTTCACCTTCGGCGAATCTCTTTTCGATGAGCGGACGGCCGCGCGTCTGAGCCGGCTTGCGCACATAAAGCGGCTTGCCAGGCTCGGCTTTTCCAACTGGCGCTGCCCCGCTGGGCTTTGGGCCGAGAAGCGGTGCGCCGCCTGGGCGCGGCGGCCCTGACGGTCTGCCACCGGGACGGACTGGAAATCTGGACGGGCCAGCTGGCCGTCCTGTTGGGGCAGTTCCGGGGCGACCGGCTGCTGCGGGACGAGCGCTCCCAGGCGTCTCAACGCGCGCGCTTGCGGGTGCCTGGATCGATGGCTTCTGCGGCAACTTCGGCATCGGCCCGAGAACGGGCTTTGGGGGCGCCGCGGCCGCTCGGCCAGCCGTAGACCCAGCAGCGGGCCGTTGCGGAATCGATGACTTTGGCAGCGTAGTCACTGGCGGTCTTGCAGCAGGAGGAGCGGCCGGTGCGGCTGCAACGGGTTTTGCCGCTACCGCTTGGGGAGGCGCTGATGGCGCGGCAACGGGCGCGACAGTCGCCGCGGGGCTCGCGATTGGTGCTCTCATTGGAATCGGAGGCCGGGGCGGCGGAGCGGCTGGGGGCGCGGCTGCTACTACGGGCGCTTCCGGCGCTGTTTTGGCGGCCACGGGCGCCGCGACTGGACGCGCCGCGGGCGGTGGAGGCGGCGCGGGCCTTGCAACTGGCCTAACTTTCGCCGCCGCAGCCTTCGCCTGCTTCTCAGCTTCCGCAGCAACTTCGTCGTCAGCGAGCTGCTGAAAATGCTTCCGCACAAGCACGGCATGATCAACATCGATCGAACTCGAGTGAGTCTTCTTCTCGGTTACGCCGATCTCGGGAAGATAGTCAATCAAGACCTTCGCCTTGATCTCCAACTCTCGCGCCAATTCGTTGATCCGGATTTGATTCGCGTCTGACATTTATTGATTCTATTCGTCTGCCTTTGGCGGCTCGGGACTCTCGGTCTCTCCGAGCGCATGCTCTTCAACCGTTGGTGTCTCGGCCGGCGTTTCAATGGAGTTTTCTGTCGTGTCTGATTCGCCCGCAATCGTTTCACCGGCAGCAAGTTCGTCCGCGGCCGGTTCTTCGGCAATCGTTTCTTCGCCGCGTACCTCTTCGGCTGGAACTTCTGTAGGCACCGCGTTCTCTGCCGGCGCTACTTCAACTGGCGCAGCTTCGATTGCCGTTGCTTCGGCGCTTTCGGCAGCCACCCTTGAAATCTCGGCTGCGGCTTCGGCAGCTTGCTGCGCTTCCAGTCCTTCGAAGTACAGCGCAACTGACTGATGGATCTTCTCCACCATTTTTTCGCCGATGCCGGGAATTTCCACCAATTGCTCCGGTGTCATATCAGCGAGCTTCTCGATCGAACTGATTCCGTGCGATTCGAGCTTTTCAATCGTCTTCGGCCCGACGCCCTGAAGTTCCGTAAGCGAAGTGCCCGGCGAGGTCAGCGCGGTCATCTGCGCTTCTATCTCGCGCCGCTTTTCTTCCTCGCTCTTGATGTCAATATTCCAGCCGATCAGCTTGCTCGCCAGACGAACATTCTGGCCCTTTTTGCCGATCGCGAGCGATAGCTGAGTGTCCTCGACGATGACTTCGAGGCGCCGCTCCTCAGGATCCACAATCTGCACGCGAGTAACTTTCGCCGGACTCAATGATTTCTGGGCGAAGGTGAGTGTGTCTTCATTGAACGGGATGATGTCAATCTTTTCGCCGCGCAGCTCACGGATGATGGACTGGACGCGCATGCCCTTCATTCCAACGCACGCGCCCACAGGATCGACTTCCTTGTCTCGGCTTTCGACGGCGATTTTCGTGCGCTCGCCCGCTTCGCGCGCCACCGCGCGAATCTGAACGGTGCCGTCGTAAATTTCGGGCACTTCCATTTCGAAAAGTCGCTGTACGAGTGCGGCGTCGGCGCGTGATACGACTACCTGCGGACCCTTAGCGGCGCGTTCGACAGCGCGAATGGTCACACGCAGACGGTCGCCCACGTTGTATGTCTCGAGGCGCGATTGTTCGCGCTTGGGCATGCGCGCTTCCGTGCGGCCCATATCCATGATGATGTCGGGGCCTTCCATGCGTTTCACGATGCAGTTCACGAGTTCGCCGACGCGCGTGTGGTATTCGTTGTAGATCGTGTCGCGCTCGGCTTCGCGAACCTTTTGCAGGATGACTTGCTTTGCGGTCTGAGCAGCGATGCGCCCCAACACTTCGGTTGGCTTTGGCTGCGTTAGTTCCTGGCCCGCCTCGATATCCGGCTGTTGCTTGCGCGCATCGACGAGAGAGATTTCGCGCAGTGGATCGGCCACTTCGTCCACCACGACGCGGACCGAAAACACGTCCACGTGCCCGGTCTCGGCGTTGAACTTGGAGCGCAGATCCTCCTCGGTCTTGTAGTACTTCCGCGCTGCGACAACCATCGCGTCCTCGATGGCCGCGACGATCACGTCCGGTTCAATATGCTTTTCCCGGCTGATCTGCTCGATTGTCTGGTACAGCAGACTCGCCATGCGTCTTGCTCCCCTTCGAAACCCAAGTCACGTCTAAATCTCCACAACCAGATTCGCCTTGCGAATTCCTGCGAGCGGCAGATTCAACTCCCGGTCGCGGACCGACAGCTTCACGTATCCATCGGCAATGCCTGCGAGACGCCCCTCGAAATACTTCGAGTTCTCAACTGGCTCGTTCAGCCAAACCTTGGCAAGGCGCCCGGCAAACCGCGCATAATCCGCGGGCTTGATCAATTTGCGGTCGAGTCCGGGAGAACTGACCTCAAGAATGTAGCTCGGTCCCGGCACGAGGTCTTCGACGTCCAGAATCACGCTTAACTGCTGGCTTACCCGCTCGCAGTGCTGATGCGTGATGCCGCCGCCCTGAGGATTCTCCTCAGTAGGGTTGCGATCCAGATAGACTCGCAGAAGACGCTGCTTCCCTACCTTCCACTCGATATCAAAAATGTCGAGGCCTTCCGAGAGGGCTACGCGCTCGGCCGCGTCACGAATCTTGTCCAGGTCCATCGCCGTCGCCGAAAGATCGGTCGCCACGAGGTAGGAAGTAAATCCCGCCATCGCCCGGCGGCACTCCCGCCTCGCGATTTTCTCGCGCAACAAAAAAGTGGGCTCGCGCCCACTGTGTCGTTCGACCTTGCTCGAAACAGCTAATTATAGCGACTGTCTGGGGTAAAGGCAATACCGCCACCGGACGCTTCGCGCAACGCCAATAGCGCGTGAGATTCTCACAGCGAATCGCGAACTCTATTCGGCCTAAAACATTGGACGAGTTGCATTTACCGACTCTACTTACGAATCGGAGCCGGGGAGCCTCAAAAGTCAATAGCCCAAAGCTAGCTACCATCGCGAAGCCTGTGGGGCGCGAATTTCAATTCCGCAGGCCGCGGAGCAATTCTAAATCGGACAGACCGGAAATAAGGCTTCGGTCTTATTGGGTCCGGCGAGAATCGAAAAGGCCGCTCCTTGAGGAAGCGGCCTTCGGTTCGAGAATATAATTACTGCTGGGGCTGCTTCGGCGGAGTCGTCGTAGCGGGGCGCGGTGTAGCCGGTCTCGGCGTGGCTGTACCAGTCTTTACCGGATACGCCTGGTCGAACAGCTTGACGATGTCTTGCGTGATGTCGATATGGTTCGCCGCATAGACCACAGGGGTGTTCTGCGCCGAGATGTCGAAAACGACCGCGTATCCATTCTCCTTAGAATACTTGTCGATGACGTCGAGCATCTTGCGGCCGATGCGATCCACGACTTCGCGTTGGTCCTCGTTGCCGTCGTCCTGAAGCTCCTGCTGCTTGCGCTGGAAAGAACGAGTCAGACGATCGCCCTCCTGCGCCAGTCGCCCCTTCTCTTCGTCGCTCAGAGTCGTCGCCCCGTTACGTAGACGCGTCTGAATGTCCTCAATCTGTTTCCGCAGATTATCGAGCTCGGTCTGGCGGGGAGTGTACTTGGATTGGAGCTCCGCGGCCGCCTGCTTTCCTTCGGACGTGCCAGTGATCGCCGTTTGTATATTGATGACGGCGACTCTGCCTGCTGCTCCCGCTGCGGGGGCGGCAGAACCGTTCTGCCCCCAAGCCGCCGGGACAACGAGAAACGCAAAAAGGGCTGGTATTGCAACTCGCATCTTCATTCAGAACTCCTTCTGTCTGTGGAAAAAATACGGCTAACGCAAAACCGCGATTATAGCCGCCGCGTTGCGGGCCGGTCAACCAGATTCAATTCACGTACTCGACCACCGCTATCTCGGAATCGGAACCAGGAGCACTTGATTGTTGGTCTGATCCACGACAACGGCCAAATTCAACTTCGGATCAATCGCCACGGAAAACTGCTGCGAGCCGCTAATCCCGAGCATCACCTGAACTTTCTGGTGCAGCAAATCAACAAACGACGCGGTATTGCTCGCCGTATTGATTGTGACGAGAGTACTCGTCTGAAAGTTGTATGCGAGAGAAGTGGGATTGATGCCAACGCGAAGGCGAGTCTGGATGAAGCTCACTGGGTCAACAATCACTACGTTGTTGTTCAGACTGTCGGCGACCAAAAACTTGTTTTCGGCCGGGTCGTATTCGACTCCCGTCGGGCCTTCGTAATTCGGCAGCGTCGTAAGTGTCTGGCCCGTGCTGAGATTGATGATCTGCACGGTGTTCGACCCGGAAAATTCCGGCGGCGGCGCCGAGGCGACGGCGGCGACGTCGTCAATGGGATCGATCGCGACGGCCAAAGGCGCCTGCTCGACAGTCAGGCTGGTAACGGCTGGCGGCATGCTTGTTGGCAAGCCCGCCAGCGAAAATAAGCTCAAATTGTTCGAGATGTTGTTCACGGCCACGACCGTTGCGGTATCGGCGTTAATCGCCAAACCAGTCGGCGTATTGCAGTTCGAGCAATTTGCCAGTGGCGAGGGTGCGACGATCATCTGATTCACATCGTCGATAATCGTGAAATCATTGCTGCTACTGTTCGCCACCACTGCCAATCCAAGCCGCGGCAGCACGGCGACGCCATTCGGATTGGTGCCGACGGAGATCGGCGGAAAGGCCGTGCCGTTGGCGAGGTTCACAATCGTAACGTCGTTCGAGAGAGAATTCGTCACGATGGCGAAGTCGCGATCCGGATCAATCGCCACGGCAACCGGACTGGTTCCCACGGAAACGGGTTGAATGACTGGAAATTCCCGGATGTTCGAGACGGTTAGGTCCGGGTTCTGGACGTCTACGATGTAACGCCGCGCAGAGCTCAGCATGCTCGCGGGAATGGTCGCGACTAACTCGCGGCAGATTACGCCGCTGCAACTCGCTGGCACCGACGCAGTCGACACGGGAGTGCCATCGAGCCGGACCACGGCGCCGCTCTCGAAACCGTTACCGATGACGGTCAAGATGACCGGAACCGATGACGTAAGCGTCGAATTGGGGCTCAACTGCGTGATTTGCAGCGCGCGGACCGCGCCCAACGAAAATACCGAGACCATGTTGCTGCCCTGGTTCACGACTACGGCGGAATCGGTCGTCGGATCGACCGCGACTGCCACAGGATTTGGACCCACTGTCACAGTCCCGAGAAATAGCTGCGTGCCCAGATCGAATACGCTCAATTCGCCGCTCTGGTTGTTGAGAGTGACACCGATGTTCGTGAGCGGATTCACCGCGGCGGCGACCTGGGACTTGTCGTAGGTGATAGTCGAAACCGAATTATCGAGCACGTTGAAAAGCGTGATCGAGGTACTGCTGGGGTCCGTGAGAATCGCCTGATTGGTTTCCGGATTGAACCCGATTCCCTCGACAGTCGGCGTAATCGTAAGGGTTGCTACGAGGCTGGGCGCTCGTCCACCCTCACCTCCAAGGTCAACGACGCTAATGGCTCCAGCACCGCCCGGGGTGACCACCGCCCAATTCAACTTTTGGACGATTGCCACTTGCGGGCTGATGCCCGTGCTAACCGGATTCGCGCTCCCGCCAATTTGCGGATAGACAGTGGGCGGAGTAGTAGATAAATCCACGACGGTCGCTACGTTCGTCGATTGATTGGCAATAACAGCCCGGTGAGTTTGTGAGTTAACTCCGACCGAAAACGGGTTGATCGGCGTAGTGGTCGGCGATATCGGAGGAAGCGCTGGGCATGAACCATTGACCAGCGCGGTCAGGCATATCGTGGTCACGGCCTGAGTACTTAAGTTTACGACCGAAGCCTGATTCGTACCGTTGTTCGGGACGATCGCAAGATTCAACAGGTTATCAACGGCGACGCCGGTTGGCGACTGGCCAACGGGAATCGTCACAGCCGGGGTAACCAGCGAATTCAAATTTATCAGCGAGATCGATCCTTCCGTGGTATTTGCAATCACCGCGGTCGCCGTCGCCGTATTAATTGCAACTGCCGTGGGACCGGGGGTTGCGGTCGAACCGACAATTACGTTCGGCGGTCCACCAGTCGGGAGCGCCGCCGCAGTAGGTGTTACGGCCAGATTCACAGCAGCGATCGAAGAATTCCCGGATGCAACTCCGGCGTTTTGCACGACGAGCGGGAAAAGTCCTGCGGTTCCAAAATCCGTGCCCGAAAGTACGGCGTCAAGCAGCCGGGGATCCGGGTTGTAAGGATCGTTCGGATTATTCGGGTTATTCGGCAGGCTGGCCGGCCGGGATTGGCCGTTGAAGGTCACGGTCGTCGAGGGCGAATAAAATCCGCCCGTAAATCCTATGGTTTGCGCACCTATTGAATTCTCAGGAATGCTTACAGGCGAGGAAGAAATCAGCCCGGGCCGCACAGGCACTACCGTCTGAATCAAAGAAGGTGAAGTATTGCAGCTCGGGTCGCACTGCGACTCAACTGACAGAGTGAGTGAACCTGCCGTTTGCAGTAACGGTGCGGCGATGCGCGCCCGAAGTGTCGAAGCACTTATATAAGTGGTAGTCACAAAGTTGGCGCTGCCATTCACGAGGACCGTGCTAGTTGAAAAATAGTTCGTCCCGACCAGGTAAACATCCTGAAACAAAGAACCCTGAGCCGCCGTCATTGGGTCGATGCTGGTGAGAGTTGGAACCGCGGCGGAAGCCACGCTGATGGTAAACGTTCCTGTCTTGGATTGGTCCTGGCTCGAAGTCGCCGTGATCGTGACCGCGCCCGGAGAAGCGCTGGGAGCGGTGTAAACGCCGCCCGCGGTGATAAAGCCGGTGGTGGTATTTCCGCCTACTACGCCATTCGCTGACCAGGTGACTTGCGTATTCGCGGTTCCCGTCACACAAGCCGTCAGGGCGTACGATTCTCCTGTCTGCATGGTCGCCGAACTCGGAGGCACAGGCGATGTCGAGGTGCACGAATACGTCGCGGGAATCACCACAACGCGAACGCCGGAATCGATCGTGACAGCTGACAAACCGAAATCGTTCGTATCTACGATGCTTGTTGCCACCACGGAAATCGTCGCCGGATAAGGCACGACAGGGGGCGCGGTGTAAAGGCCATTCGAAGTCACGGCCCCTAGAGCCGAACTATTGCATGTGGGCGTAGGGTTCGCGGTGGGTGAGGATGTGCAAACTTCCCACGTAACGGTCTGAGTTGAGGTGCCACTGACCGTTGCGTTGAACTGCTGGCTGCCGTTGGGCTCAACCGTCGCGGTGCTGGGCGTCACCGTAACCGCTATCTTTGGAGTGTTGCTGCCGCAGCCGGCGATCATAACGATCGCAAACATCGCTGCGCCTAGTTTCCAAACTCTCATCCCATTTCCTCCCCAACGGTCATGGCCCCACATCCCGAATAGCCGGCTGCACGCTGCTTCTCCAGCGGCAACCTGAATCAAAGCGCCTGCCAGCTAGAAGGTCCGGCTGACGGTGAATCGAAACGTGTGATGAGGCTCGAGTAGACTTGTCGGAAGCCTCTGCACGTCGTGATCGAGAATGTTGTCGAGCTGCGGAATGATCTGCGTGGCCAGCACTCCGGTCGGCGACGTCCCTCCCGGCAACGAACGCGACAGCTCATCGCTGATAAAAAACGCGCCGCGCGGCGAAACAATCGTCTGATCGAGCGTCAACGGATTATACGCATAGTAAAAGCGGAATGGCGCATTCACAATTGGCAACTGCACGACGAACTCGATTCCGCTGGACGCACGCGGCCTCCAATTGGTTCCCGGGGCGATCGGCAATTCCGACGCTACGTTTGCATTCGGAAAATATGAGTTCGGAAATTCCTGTTGTAGCAAGTTGAGCGATGACGGCGCAAGTTGGAGCTGGTCGCGCCTTAAAATGCCATCGATGCCCAGATCCGTGAATAAGCTCATGCTCACGGGACCCGCAATCGGGATGCGATATTCGAAATTGCCCACCGCTTGTGTGTCGCCGCCCGGACGCGTGGCCACATAATTCAATACTGGCACGTTGACAGTCTCCAGCGTCGGACTTCCGTTCTGATTCAACTTCGTCGGATTGAGGAAGACCACTCCGGTCGCATTTGCTGTCGGAATGAAGACGTATGGCGAAACCGTAAAGAAGTCAAACCCGCGAATATCGTTTTCGCCGCCGAGATAGAAGCGGCTCTGCGGGGGCTCTACCTTTCCGCCGAACCCCGTACCGACCGCAGCCAAGAAACGCATGCCAATCACGTTGCGCTTCTTGTTTATCGGATGAAAGTACGTGGTCGTAAATGTATTCGTGATCGTGTTGGTGTTTCCGCCGAGCGGCCCGCCCTCGAACCCCAAGCCGTAGAAGTAGCTCTTTCCGTGGGTCGGATTGATCGGATTGTTGACCGTGCTGTAGGAGAGAGTCGGCGTAACTTTGCTCTGATGGATGCCGTTCAGAGCCGAAGGGCCGGCGAGACTTTGAAACTGGAGGGATTCGAAAAGCAACTGAGATGACTGGCTGATCGCGGTGATGTTCGTTGTAGTGAAACCGTAGGTGAGACCAAGGCGAGTGAACGAGAATCGGCGAATCGGGTAGCTGGCGAAGAGAGTGAAGCCCTTGCTGTCGGTATTATAGTTCTGTTCAATGGCAGGATTGACGGTGACTTCCTGCCCGACCAACAAAGACGTCTCTCGTTGCTGGTTGTAGTCGAATCGTTGAGAGAACACAGTGAAACCCGTCGAGATCGGCCGGTCAAACAGATAAGGCTCCGTAAAGCCGAACACGATATTCCGCTGGCGGTCGCCCACCGACGCCGAAAAGGTGAGCGTCTCGCCGAGGCCCAGGAAATTGTTCGTCTGATACGACAGGCCGATGAAGCTGCCGGCGAGGCCGCTGACGCCTCCATTCAGGCTGATGGACTGTTTGCCCTTTTCCTTGACCTTGAGATTGATATCGACGGTACCGGCCTTGAGGTTGCGCTTTAGTTCCGCGTTCTCGGGCTTGATTACCTCAAAATAGCCGAGTTGATTCAACCTCAGAATGCTGAGTTCCCACAGGCGATTATTGAAGAGCTGCCCTTCATCCAGCAGGATCTCCCGGCGAATGACTTTGTCGCGCGTCGTGGTGTTTCCGCTAAAATCGATGCGCCGCACGAAGAATTGCTTTTGCTGGTCGAACACCATCGTGACATCGATTGTCTTTTTTGCATCGTCCGGTTCGAACCGCGGCTCGGACGTGAAATCGATGTAGCCGAACTCGCCGTAGAGTTTTTTGTAGTTGTCGAAAGCTTTGCGCAACTTGTCGGCGGAAAAAACATCGCCTTTCTTCAGCGGAAAAACCTTCTCGAGGAAATCGGGCTTAAAGAAGAGTCCCTGATCCGGGTCGGCGCTCCGAATCGTCAAATTTCCCATGCGGTATTTTTCGCCCTCTTCGATCTTGATGGTAATGTCGGTACGTTTGCCGTGCGCCCGTCCAATTCCCGGCAGCGGCAATGGCAATCCCGAGCGATCCTCCTCGACCGTATTCAGGACGGCTTCGTGAACGATGACGCGGAAGTAGCCGTGATCCTGATAGAGTCCGCGGATTCCGACTTCCTCGTCTTCGTCGAGTTTGTTTTGATCGAAGGTCTTGCTCCAAATGTCGATATCGGTCAAGTACAAGGGAACCGAGATCGGCCGCGAATGCCGCATCGAGCGAATAATCCTGCGGGTTGAGAACGCTTTGTTGCCCTCGATGTTGATCTTCCCGACCTTGACCTTCGGCCCTTCGTCGATATTGAAGACGAGCTTCACCGCATTCGTTGCCGCGATTCTCTCGAAAGTCGGCCGCACAACCGCGAATTGGCGCCCATGCTCGGCGAGCAATTGCTTAATCACCGTTTCAGCGTGCTTGATTTTTGTGGGATCGAACTGGCTTTCGACGGTAAGCCCGACTTTCTTGTCCTTGAACGCATCGAGAATATCCGACTCGCTGATGGACTTGTTTCCCTTGTACTCGATGCGGCGAATGATCGGACGTTCCTGGACATAAAACACGATGATTTTGGCGTTGGGATCGGTTGGGCTGTCTTCGACTTCGACTCGAACATCTTCAAAAAATTGCGTATTCCAAAGCGCGAGGAAATCGCGGCGAACTGCTTCGTCACTGTACGGATCGCCTGGCCGTGAAAACATGCGCGCGAGCAAAGTGTCGCGCGCGATACGCCGGTTTCCTACGAATTCGATACGCTGAATGGTGAATTTCTGTTCTTGCGGCGAGACCTGGGCGCACAACGACGGCGCACCAGCCGCGCCAAGTGCGCAGACAGCGAGAAAGTACAGGAAGACGTGCAGGAATAATGATCCGCTTGCGGCCGCACGTCGGCTCATGGCCGCACTCCCCCGCCCAAGTCTGTTTGCTCCCCGCTGAACCGCACCCAGTCCAGCTCGCGCGTGTAGGATTCCTAGTGGGCTACCGGGGTTGCTTCCACCAGGGGTCGGAACGCCAAGCCTTCGTTCGAGAGATAAATCTCGAGCGTTGCTGGACGTTGCAAGCCGCCCTGTATCAACGCCTCCGAAAGTGGGTCTTCGACGTACTTCTGCAGCGCGCGTCGGAGTGGCCGCGCGCCGTAATTTCGGTCCGTGCAGGTTTTCTCGAGAATCCAATTCCGTGCTTCCAGCGTCATCGAGACTTGCACCTGGCGGTGAACCAGCGTTTCGTTCATCTGGCTAACAAGCAAATCAATGATGCGCAGTAGATCGTCATCCGTGAGCGAATTGAACACGATCACTTCGTCCAAGCGGTTCAAAAATTCCGGATTGAATATCCGCCGGACTTCGCCCATCACCAGATCATCCTGGCTCTTCGCCGCTGTATCGTCGCCCGCCGATTGAAAGCCGAGAGCCGATTGTTTCTGCAACTGGCGCGCTCCAATGTTCGAGGTCATGATAATTAT
>Ga0302324_100007088_pt1 | contig 23948 bp, 21 predicted proteins | sample Palsa_T0_1_FD_201949 | JGI IMG/M metagenome (GOLD analysis project Ga0302324, IMG submission 201949) | Peat permafrost microbial communities from Stordalen Mire near Abisko, Sweden - Palsa_T0_1 | ecosystem: Environmental > Terrestrial > Soil > Palsa > Peat permafrost | place: Sweden: Abisko... | reverse complement strand
TGCGAGCTCATCGCCCAGATGCGCCAGCTCCTGAGCACCGATTTCGCATGGCAGAATCTTGATTACAAGGCGCTGTGCACGCCGCACGATGTATCGGTCAACAGTTTCGAGTTGCAGGGGCTGGTGCTCAAGATGAGCCGTGGTGCGAGCTGAGAGATGACACCGGCGCCGTATGATGCGCTCTGAAGAGTTGCCAGCGCTCCGCGAGCAGTCCGCTTGCCAGGCTCGGGACACCGCGGCCTGATGAGTTGGCGCTGTCGGCTCGCTATCTGGATCGTCTGGTTGCGACGATCTCGTACCAGCCGGATGTCACGCTGTATTCGAATCTGGGCTTTGCAGACCAGCGCCCGAGTGTGGCCTATGAGCTGACCGGTCGGTGGCCGCTGCCCCTATGGGGACGCCAGTGCGAACGGCACTTGGGTTTTGTCGGCGGTGGCACGCTTTTGAGGCCATTGGCTCGAGCACACAGCGCCGCCGCAATGAACCAGACGACCTTGTCGCGGTACATACCGTTGGGCAGGTGCATTTCAGTTGCCCGGATGATAGGTGAGTCATTGGAACACGGGGAATTTGGTTTCGACCCGGGCAAATCCGGACCGATCGCTAGCGAACAGGAGCGCGAGCTGCTGTGCCGAGTCGTTGCGGCGGATCGTGATGCGTTTCGTGAGCTGTATCTGCGCTATCACCGCCGCCTGGCGCGGATTCTCACCCGATTGATGCATCGGTATGAGGACGCGGAGGAAGTCATCAATGACACCCTGTGGATCGTGCGGCAGCGTGCCGGCGAGTTTCGCAATGCCTCGCGCGTATCGACCTGGATCATGGGTATTGCCTATCGCCACGCCCTGAACACGCTTCGTCGAGCCAGTAGCCACGAGCGCGCAATGAGACTGGAATTCGCGGAATCCGAAGCCATCGCCAGCGATAGCACCCAGGCACTCGAGCAGCGGCAACTGCTCGATTCGGGCCTTGCGCAGTTGCCACTTGAGCAGCGCTTGGTGCTTGAGTTCACCTATTACTTTGACTACTTGTGCGAGGAGATTGCCGAGATCATGGAATGCCCAGTCAACACCGTTAAGACACGCATATTCCACGCGCGGCGCAAGCTGCGGACGATCTTGGCCGGCTCGGCGCTGGGCATGGAGAATGGTCATGAATGAATACTTCGAAGACAGCCGCTGCGAGGCGGAGGTCGCACGCCTGTTGCCCTGGTATGTGGTCGGGCGGCTCAGCCCGAGCGATGCCGGGCGGGTGGCGCGTCACTTGGAGCGTTGCACGATCTGTCGCGATGACGTGGTCCATGAACGCGCTTTAGGCGCGCTGCTGAAACCAGAGCCCAGTCTGGAATACGCACCTCAACCGGACTTGGCTAAGACGCTGGCCCGCATCGACGAGTTTGATCGCGAGGCTGTCGCGGCCCCCCTCAGCACGGCGCGGCCCACGCGACTGCCTGGGCGCCGCTTTGGCGCTGTGCACTGGCTCGCCGCCGCGGCCCTCATGCAGTCCCTCGTGCTTGGCGTTGTGGGCACGTCGCTCTATCGTCGCTCACCCCAGGCCGACCGAGCACCGCGTTACACGACGTTCTCCTCGGTTCCTGTGCCGGTGGCACATGGATCGCGTATCCGCGCAGTCTTCTCGTCCGACATGTCGCTGGACGCGCTCAACTCACTGCTCACCCAGAATGCCCTGACCATCATCCGAGGTCCGAGCGACGCTGGCGCCTACACCCTGGCCTTTTCGAATCCAGGTTCGGCCGCGGAACGTCTGGAGGCGACCATTGCGGCGCTGCGTACGGATACACGGGTGATGTTCGTCGAGCCCGCGGTGAACGAAGCGGGTGGCGGCGGGTGAGATGGCTTGCCGGCCCGCTCGCGCTCTGCCTGGTGGCTTGCACATTGGCTCCGCCGCTGCGCTCGAGCGCAATGCTGTCGCCTGCGGCGCGCGCATCGCCAGAGCGCTATATCGTGGTCACCGTCCGCAATCCTGTGAGTTTGCCGCTTACTCGGGCCGCTTCCACGTCCCGTGGCTACGATGGCGTCGGCCCCTACTTGGCTGGAGGAGTGGCCCGAACGGTCAGTCGTGCGCTGGCGAGGGATTACCGATTACGTGAGAGTGCCAGCTGGCCTATCGCCCTGCTTGATGTGCACTGCCTTGTGTATGAGTTGCCAGCGGACACCGACCAGCAGCGGCTGCTCGCGGCCCTGGCCCACGATGCTCGGGTGGAGTCGGCGCAGCCGTTGCTCAAATTCGAGACCGCCGCCGGCGGTTACAACGACCCGTATGCGCAACTGCAACGCGACGTGCAGCAAATGAGTATCGCGGAGGCTCAAGCCGTAAGTCGGGGAGCCGGAGTCCGGGTGGCGGTGATCGATACCGGAGTGGAGATGGATCATCCGGATTTCCCGTCCACGATCACTTCACGCAATTTTGTCGACGACGATACGCTGTCCTTTCGTACCGATGCGCACGGCACGGCAGTGGCCGGCGTGATTGCGGCGGTCCCGAACAACGGCATCGGCATAGTAGGCATTGCTCCGGATGTTTCGTTGCTGGCCTATAAGGCGTGCTGGCGCGCGTCGGCCGTCGGTATCGGGGCCGTGTGCAATACATTCACACTTGCCCAGGCGATTGCCGCTGCGATTGAAGCGCGCGCGGACATCATCAACTTAAGTCTCGGCGGCCCGAGCGATCCACTACTCACCCGGCTGGTTCGGCGTGGGTTGGACGCTGGCATTATCGTGGTGGGAGCCGTGCCGTCGGACGGGCTACGAAACTCCTTTCCAACCGACATAGCGGGTGTGATTGCGACAGATGCGATCGAAAGTAACCATATGAGCGCCGGTGTGGTGCAGGCACCGGGGCGCGATGTGGTGTCTTTGGCCCCGGTGGGTCGCTATGACTTCTATTCGGGCAGCTCGCTCGCGACGGCCGAAATAACCGGGATCATCGCGCTGTTTCGATCGCAACGCAGTCGCCTGAGTGCGCAGGAAGCGCAGACGCTGCTGACCGCCGCGACTGGCGTGGACACGGTCGGCTCGCGTCCTTCCGTGCCGAATGCCTGTGTGGCGCTGGGGTTGATGCTGCACAAGACGGTTTGTGCTCGCAGCAGGGAGCCGAACTAGCGTAGCTACAGCGCCCAATCGAGGCGTACTCAACTTTTTTGTTGATTCTTCGAAGGCAGTTACAACCTTCGCTGACGTTTCCGGCACGCACTGGCAGGAGCGATATTGTGCCCATGGAAGCAAATAGCGAGGATCCTGGATTGGTGCGCGACGATCGCCGCGATTGCCAATTGCTGCGGCAGATCGCGGCAGGTGAGCGACGGGCGCTCGAGCAACTCTATTTTAACTATCACGGCCGACTGGGTCGGTTTCTGTCGCGTCTGAGCTCCAGAAGTGACGCACTCGAGGAGGCGATCAACGATACCTTCTGGATCATCTGGCAGAAGGCCGGGCAGTTCCGCGGCGATTCGCAGGCCTCCACGTGGATCATGGGCATCGCTTGGCGCTGCGCACTCAAAGCGCTGCGGCGCAGCGTTCCGTTGGCAGCCGAGAGCGGGTTTGAGAGTCTCCAAACCGGGTTCGCTAGCGATAGAACCCAAGCCGTCGAGGAACTGCGCGAGTGGCTTGAGAGCGGGCTGCGCTCTTTGCCGACCGAGCAACGCGCGACCATGGAATTGGCCTACTTCATGGGCCATTCGTGTGAAGAGATCGGTGCGATCATGAATTGCCCCATCAATACGGTCAAGGCACGCATGTTTCAAGCGCGAATCAAGTTACGTAATCTGCTGCCCGCTCTGGGCGGGGGGCCGAGTCAGGAGCAGAACCATGAGTGACCTCAATCGAGCCCATCTGCAGGCCTGGGAACTGATTCCGTGGATCGTCAACCGCAGTGCGTCACAGGCGGAATACCGCGCAGCACAGGAGCACTTGCGCCTGTGCGCGGATTGTCGTGCGGAACTGGCATTTCAGGAGCGTGTACAAGCTGCGTTGAGCGCTCCGCGGGCTGACATAGGCGACGTCGAGAAGGACTGGCGCCGCTTGTGCGTCCGGCTCGACAACGGCGGGACAGTGCCTCCGCGCCGGCGCGAGCCCGACCGGGAGCGATCGGGTGCGTCAATGCGTGCGACAACCCGGTGGCTCGTGGCCGCGGTGGTGGTCGAGGCCGTCGCGTTGGGGGCCCTTTCTGCAGCGTCCCGGATGAACAGGACGGCATCGGAGCCGCCGAGCGCGTACCACACGCTGTCTGAGCCCGATCTTGTGAGTGCTGCCGCTACCATTCGAGTCGTGCTGGCGCCCGGCATGACACTCGAGCAGTTACGAGTTTTGCTCAATGCCGTACATCTGCAGGTGGTTGCCGGACCCGGGGACGCCGGAATCTGGTCACTGGCTCCCATCACCGATGCGACCACTGCCGCGACTGAGGGGGCGCTGCGTGAACTGCGCAGAAATCCACACGTCCGCCTGGCCGAGCCTATTGCTACAGGGTTTCGCGCTTCACCACCATGACTACTCCTCAATGTGACGATGCGCGATTCTGGGAGTCTCAATTTGTCCGCTGACCCGGCCACAGCCCCGCTGCCCCTTCGTCGGCTGCCCCTGGTTACGCTTTACGTGACAGAGCGCTGCAACTCGCGTTGTGTCTCGTGTGACTACTGGCGGCATGGTCGCAACGACATGAGCCTGGCGGCGGTGACGCGTTTGCTGCCCAGTCTGACTCGACTACGAACCCAAGTGGTGCTCCTGTCCGGTGGCGAACCGCTACTCAACCCCGACTGGGCCCCCATTGCGCGGTTGCTGCGGGCCAACGGTCAGCAGGTATGGTTGTTGACTTCAGGTCTGGCTCTGGCCAAGTACGCACGCCCTGCGGCCGAGCTGTTCGATTCCATCACAGCGTCGCTGGACGGAACCGATTGTGAGACCTACGCGGCGATTCGCGGGTTGGACGCCTTCGATAAGGTTTGCGAAGGCATTCGCGCGATAGGCGCGCACGGCATGCCACCCAGCATTCGAGTCACAGTACAGCGCGCCAACTACCGGCAATTGCCGAAGTTTGTTGCGTTGACGAAAGCACTTGGCGTTCGCGAGGTTTCTTTTCTGGCGGTCGACATAGCCAATCCGCACGCCTTCGGCCGCACGGATGATTTTGGCGCTGATTTGGCGCTACACCTGGAGGATTTGCCGGTGTTCGACCAGATCTTGCGTTCGCTGGAGCGGGATCACGCCGAGGATTTTCGCTCTGGCTTCATCGCAGAGAGCCCGCAGAAGCTGCGGCGTCTCTTGCAATACTTCGCCGCCGTTCAAGGGCAGGGGACGTACCCGCCGGTTCGATGCAACGCGCCGGAGTTCTCGGCGGTAATTGGTGCGACTGGGCGCGTGCAACCATGCTTTTTCATTTCGGGACCACCCTCTGCTCAAATATGGGGCGTCGGCGCGGCATGCGACGGCGAGCTTCCGGCGGCGCTCAACAGCGATTCCATGTTGGGACTGCGCGCGGCCATCCGGACAGGCGCGCGTATCGAATGCAAGACCTGCGTTTGTACGCTGTGGCGGGATCCCGACCGCATCGAGACCTCGATCCGATTAAGGGGACCGGCTTCGCCGGCGACGGTGTGACCGCTAATCTCACCGTAGCAACGCTTGCGGCCTACGAGCGTTGGGCGCCTCTATACCCGCCGATCCCACACAACCCGCTGATGCGAGCCGAGCAGGCGGCGATGGTCGAGCATTGGCCCGATGTGAAGGGTCGGCGGGCATTGGATCTCGCCTGTGGTACGGGACGCTATACGCGATTATTGACGGAGACACATGCCGCGCACATTGTCGCTCTGGATGCCTGTAACCCCATGTTGGCGCAGGTATCCGGTGCAAGTCGAGTGCGTGCCGGCATGATGCACTTGCCCTTCGGTGACGACTCGTTCGACGTCGTGATATCGGGACTCGCCCTGGGCCACGCGTCTGACATCCGCTCCTGGATGGCTGAGGTCGCCAGGGTGCTCGGCCAGGGAGGCGCATTGTTGTATTCGGATTTTCATCCCGAAGCGGCTCGTGCAGGACTGCCGCGTACTTTCAGAGACCAGAGTGGCCGCACTTTCGCCGTGCCACACCGTTGCTACGACTTGTCGTCACAACAGGAGGCAGCCGCAGCGGTCAATCTGAAGATCAACGTGGTCCATGAGGTCCGAGTGGGATTTGAACTGCGGGAGCGGTTCTCGGGATCGGACGAGTTCTACCGTCGATGGCACGGTCTGCCAATCGCGCTGGTTGTTCGCGCTCGAAAGTAATGAAAACGCGATGTTCCGCGACGGGTTGACATTCATCAATGCTCAGATGGGCGGCGATGCGGCCACCTTGCGCATTCGCGGATCATCTATTGCTGCGCTGGGGGAGGGGCCCCGGGCGGGCGATCGAGTGGTCGATTTGCAGGGCGATCGGCTGTTACCGGGACTGATCAATGCACACGACCATTTGCAGCTCAACACCCTGCCTGACCTCAAATCGGTTACGCGCTATCGCCACGTACGCGAATGGATTGCAGATATCAACACGCGTCGGCAATCAGATCCTGCATTTGAAGCGCGTGTCGCCGTCCCTCGCGATGAGCGTTTGGCTATCGGTGGAATCAAGAACTTGTTGAGCGGCGTCACCACCGTCGCGCACCACGACCCGCTGTATCCAAGCTTGTTGAATCCCTACTTTCCCACACGGGTTGTCACCGATTACGGCTGGTCTCACTCCTTATATATTGACGGCGAACAGAAAGTGCGCGCCGCGTATCGGAGCACACCCCCTGAATGGCCATGGATCATCCACGCGGCTGAGGGACTGGACCAGGAGGCAGCGGATGAATTTGAACGTCTCGATGCGCTTGGCTGTATCGGGCCGCGTACCTTAATAGTGCACGGCATAGCCCTCGATCGCGCACAGCGATTGCGGCTCGAACGTGCGAGGGCGGGGCTTATCTGGTGTCCGTCGTCGAATCTGCGTTTATTCGGCAGGACTGCGGACATCACCGATCTGATAGTAGCTGGGCGTGTCGCACTCGGTACTGACTCGCGCTTGAGTGGCGCGCGCGACTTGCTCGAGGAGCTTGGGGTCGCCGCAGATACGGGCGGGTTAGATGACTCCACATTGCAATCTCTGGTGACCCATCATAGCGCTCGGCTATTGCGGCTGTCGGATCGCGGCGCACTGCGTGTGGGAGCGCGCGCCGATATTTTGATCCTTCCCGCGCACATGCCGCTCGCGAGAGCATGTCGCACCGATGTGCGTCTAGTGATGCTGGAGGGTATCGCACGTTATGGGGATAAAGACTACGCCCAGAGCACGGCGCCGATCTCGCACTGGGTCGAAGTGCGTGTCGATGGCAGAACGAAGATGCTTGATAGCAACCTGGCCGCGATTCTGTCCAGCGCAAGTGCGCGCGAAGAAGGCGTCGAGCTCGCGAATTTGACTTGGCGGGCAGCATGACCATGTCCAGACACATCCTGCTGATCAACCCGACGATCACGTCGCGTCGCAGCGCCCGGTTTCCGCTTGCGGTGCTCAATTTGTCCGCGTCGCTCGACGGCAAGTACGAATCCAGCATCATCGACGGCAACATCGACCGCGACTTCGTTGCCAAGACATTACACGCTCTTGAGGGCGGCCGCGTCGATGCAGTCGGTATAAGCGTCATGGGGGGGCCGCAGCTCCGAACGGCGATATCCGTCTCGCGCGCGATCCGCACGAAGTCTCCTGCAACACCTATTATCTGGGGCGGCCACTTTCCGACCATCTGCGCCGAAGCCAGCCTCAAGCAGCCATACGTGGACTATGCGATCAGAGGCCAGGGAGAGACCACGCTCTGCGAAATCCTGGATGCACTGTTCTGCGGCGGGAGTGCCGCGCTTGCCTCGATTCCGGGACTATCCTGGCGCTTGGGGGAGCGGATCGTCCATAACCAGAATCGGGCGTTTGAAACGGCAGGTCTTACGAGGAGGCTGCCCTACGAGCGACTGGGGAACCCCCAGCGGTATCTGGGCAGAACCTATCTCGGGCGTCGCACGATTGGTTACCAGGCCGCTTTGGGTTGCCGATTCCGCTGTACCTTCTGCGGCGTGGCGGCCATGTTTCGGGGTAAAACTGCGCTGCCGGCGCCAGAGCGGCTCGAGCAGGAGCTGCAGTTCCTGACGGCGCAGTACGGAGTCGACTCGATTAATTTCTATGACCATAATTTTTTCGATCGTGAGGTCGACATGGTGCCCCTGCTCGAGGTGCTGGCGAAATTTCAGTTGCCGTGGTGGTGCTTTGCGCGCTCGGACGCGCTGTTGAATCTATCAGAGCGTTCTTGGTCGCTGGTCCGAAAGAGTCGACTGCGGATGGCCTACATCGGCGCGGAATCCCCTAGCGACTGGCTGCTGCACGATGTCCGCAAGGGCACCAGAATCGATCAAACTCTGGAAGCCGTCGAGCAATGCCGCAGCCACGGAGTAATTCCGGAGCTGTCGTTCATGCTGGCGCCCCCGCAAGACCCTGAGGGCGAAACAGAGAAAACGTTCGAGTTTATCCGTCACATCAAGCGGCGCCATCCGAAGACGGAGATCATGCTCTACGTGTACGCGCCCCTGCCGCCGGCGCCCTGCAGCAACAATCCACAGGTCGAGCGTTCCGTGAGCGCGCTGCGAGACGGCTTCGGCAGGCCGCTGGTGTTTCCAGCCACCGCCGATGAGTGGGCCGAACCCCAATGGATCAGGTACTGGTGCCACACCGACACACCCTGGCTCACTCCGCATCTGCGAAGGCGGATCCGCGATTTCACCACCGTTCTCGGCTGTAGATTCCCGACCATCACGGACGTCCGTTCGCCATTCTGGGGCAAGTTGGCACTGCGCACGCTCGCATCGTGGCGCTATAAGCGTCAGCGATATGAGTGCCCGTGGGAGCTCGAATGGTCGAAGCGCTTCATCCGTCTGTGGGATCCGCGAGTTTCGGGTCTCTGATGCACAGGTGGCCGAAGTTGCACGTCGCCCAGATTAGTTTTTTCGCCGACCCTCAAGGCCGTGCCCCGGAGCAGCTTCTACTCGACTGGCCGACTCTCGTCGATGTGGCTGAAGCCGCCTCCCGCGCTGGCATTCGAGTTTCAGTCGTACAGGCCTGCAAAAGCTCGCAGCACCTAATACGCAACGGCGTGAGCTACCATTTTCTGCCGTTCGGCAGAGGCATCGCGACCGTGAGGGGTACGGCCGGGCCGCTAGCCGAGCTGCTGCGCAAGCTCGCTCCGGAGGTTCTGCACGTGCAAGGTCTCGGATTTGCGCACGACGTTCTGTCCCTGGTGGCCCATACCACGGGAATACCGCTCCTACTGCAGGATCATGCAAACCGACCTCCACGGCCGTGGCGGCGTCGAATATGGCGACGCGGGCTAGCTGTGGCGTCGGGGATCTCATTCTGTTCAAAGCAGCAGGCACAGGCGTTTGTAACGGCCGGTCACATACAGCCGCGCACAAAGGTGTACGAAATTCCTGAATCCACAAGTCGCTTCACGCCGGGTAATAAGGAAGAGGCCCGCCGCGCGACCGGTGTGGAGGGCAGCCCGCTACTACTGTGGGTCGGACACTTGGATGCCAACAAGGATCCGCTCACAATGTTGGAGGGCATCAGCAAGGTTGCGCCGGCGCTGCCGGAACTGCAGGTCTATTGCTGCTTCGGAACTGCACCGCTGCTGCACGCGGTTCAACGTCGAATCGCTGTCGATCCGCTGTTGCGCGGCAGAGTTCATCTGCTGGGTCCCGTGCCCCATGAGAGAATCGAGCAACTGATGCGGGCGGCCGACTTCTTCGTTCTGGGCAGTCACCGGGAAGGCAGCGGTTATTCTTTGATCGAGGCACTTGCCTGCGGATTACCCCCAGTCGTGACCGACATCCCATCGTTTCGCTCGCTCACCGGGGCCGGCATCGTGGGGGCACTGTGGCAGTGTGGTGACCCACGCGAGTTGTGCCACGCTCTGTTGTCGCTGGCGACGAAACCGCAGCCAACAATACGTGAGGCGGCACGAGCGCATTTCGATGCCGAGTTGTCTTTTACTGCGCTTGGCCAAAAACTGCTTGCCACGTACCAGGATTTGTTGCAACGCCAGCAGATATGAACGTCCCATGAAGATACTGCCAGCTGTATGGCGTCTGCTCGACCGGCGGCAGCGACGACGCCTGGTCGTGCTGCAACTGCTGTGTGCACTTATGGCAGTCTCAACGGTGGGTGGAATTGCCGCGGTAGTTCCGTTCTTCAGCGTACTGGCGGATCCAAATGCGGTCGATCGTAGTGCGTTGCTGCACTTTCTCTACCTACATTTGCATTTTGACAGTGAGCGTCGCTTCGTCATCGCGCTTGGAGCAGCGGTTGCTATGGTAATCGCGCTTGCAAATGCCATCAACCTGTTTGGGTCGCTGACGATGAATCGCTTCGCTTTCCAGGTCGGTGACACGTTTTGTGCAGCCCTATTCGAAGAATATCTTTACCGAAGCTACGCGTTTCATTCAATAACCAACAGTTCGACGCTGTCGAGCAAAGTACTTTATGAGACCGCCCGAGTCACCACAGGAATCCTCCAGAGCGGCCTTATTCTCGTCACCAACCTGGTAACAGTTGCTTTCATCGTGGCATCGATCGTGCTTTTCAATCCGCTGGTCGCTGTCGCTGCTTTCGCCACATTGACTACGAGCTACGGCGCAATTTACGCCATGGCACGCGGCAAGCTGGTGCGAAACGGGCTGACGGAAAGTCACGAATTCGTTGCGCGGACCAGACTCGTCGGCGAGAGCTTCGGCGCGATCAAGGAAATCATCCTGCAGCAGGCGCAGCCGCTGTTCGTCGATAAGTTTACGGAGCGTTGCAGGTCGATTTCCAAGATGATTGTCAGCACCCTTGTAATCTCGCAGAGCCCGCGTCACGTCCTGGAATGCGTTACTGTTTGCAGCCTGGTGGGAACCGGCCTTTACTTGAGTGGCCGCAGCGAGGCAGCGAGTGCGTGGATCGCGCAGCTCACGTTCATTGGGCTTGCCGCCTACCGCTTATTGCCTGCGTTGCAGCAAGCTTTTGCGGCAATTGTGAGGATTCGTGGAGAGCGTCCGGCGTTCGAGGGCATCGCAGCCGATTTGCGGCAAGCACGGACGGGCAAACCTCTGGATCGCTGCGCTCTGCCGGATCGCTCATGGCGCGGCAGGCCCCGCCACGACATTCGTCTGGACGCCGTTTCGTTTCGTCACACCGCCGCACTTCCGGCCGCGATCTCGAATGTTACGCTGCGGATTCCGAGCGGCGCGATGGTCGGATTCATCGGCGCCAACGGCTCCGGCAAAACCACTCTGGTTGATCTATTAACTGGACTTCTGGTTCCGGAGTCGGGGCATTTGGCAATTGACGGAATGGTCGTAGATGACGCCAATCGCCGTGCGTGGCAATCGGTGATTGCCTACGTGCCGCAGCAGATCTTCCTGCTCGATGCGGCGCTGGCGGAGAACATCGCCCTTGGAGTCACGGCTTCGCAGATTGATCTGAAGCGTGTCCGCTCAGCGGCCACGCTCGCCCGATTAGATGACTGTGTGGCGGCTTTGCCCAACGGATACGGCGAAGTGCTGGGTGAACGAGGTAGTCGACTGAGCGGCGGGCAGCGACAGCGTTTGGGGATTGCACGGGCGCTGTATCGTGACGCCTCCGTACTGATCATGGACGAGGCGACCAGTGCGCTGGACGTGGCCGCCGAGCAGGCGATAGTGGATACGCTACAGACACTTCGAAGAGATCGGACGATCTTGCTGATCGCGCATCGCCGCACCACGCTCCGGCACTGCGATCTGGTCTTCGAGCTGCAAGCCGGGAGACTGGTCCGCAGTGGAAACTACGATGAACTGATCGCGACAGCGGAGGTGCGTGTCGCCTCGTAACGGTGCGAGCGCAGATAGGTCTGATGATCGCAAGCACCCGACTGTCGGAAACTACGGCGCGAGCTGAAACGCGCCTCCATTGCGAGATCTAAAATGTTGGTGGATGCCGCTGGTATGACACAGCTGTGGGATGTCTCTGATTAAACGCTCGGACGCAATTCGCGTGATGAAGAAAGTGTGGGATCCTATGGACTCAAAACTCAAGATATCGAGTTCGCGAATTCCAAGGGCCGTTTCGGGGCAGGGCAAAGCATAGTTATTGGATCGCTCGATCCTGAACGGGAGACGGTCCCAATCAACTTGTACGTTCTTGTGGTGGGCGCCAAGCTGATAAGCGATGGCGCGATCCTGGGCGGCGATACCCGAGAGCGCGACCCGACGCGCGCTCTTCATCGTCGCTATCGACTGGCTCGTGCTGCGCAGTGCCAACGTGAAATAATCCGGTGCAATGGGGCCTATCAGATCCATAGGAAAGATGTTGCTGTGGCGACCATCGTCCACGGAAACCAGAACGACTGGCCGCGGGCAAATATAGAAGATCATCAGCTGTTGAACCGCGGCTGGCGGCATGGAAAATTTGTTTGGGTCGGAATGCTTTCGCATCGCGCGATTCTGCAACCAGCGGTTCCAATGCCGATGTGGCCAGCCAACGCAATACTGCGCTCCGTGCTGAATTTCAAACAAACCGATGCGGGACGCCGCCAGATTCCGATCGCGGATGTGCCGCAGATGCAGCACACCCAGCGTGTGCCGCGTCTCCAGATCCACAAAGTGGAGCCTAGGCGCTGAGTTCTGTTGCATAGTCGAGATGATCTGATCGCCTAGACCCACCGCGAGGGTCAACGGCCTGAGGGCTGCTACAACGCTGTTACGTGTCACATCGAATTCACCGCCGCCAGCGAACATTCGTACTTCGACGGCTGACTGCGGTTCGCGTAAGGCGATGGCGGACCACTGCGGCAATGCTCGAAGCTTCTGCTTCAGCGCTGTTGGTAACCGCAGGCTCAAGGCGGACGCACCCATTTATTGCGCGTTGTTACGCTTTTGAAACAGCAGAATCATGAACCGGCAGGTGAGGACGTGCAGCCATGCGTATCGGCCGTTTCGAGTCGCATCGATGCCATGGGCGTCCCGTATGCTTGACGGTGGCAATCCGCGAAACACCCGCACGAGCGTGAAGTAAGGCGCACTTTGTGTGGCGAAATCGGCCAGGCGTCGCCGCACAATGGGGCCTTGTGCACCTGGTACGGAGAAATGACCAGCACGCCACAGCCGAGCGGCATTGCGCCACCACCAGGGGTATCGCAGGTCACCGATGAAGTACGGACTAAGAACGCTCGCCAGGACTTTGCCGTCGGGTCCCGTGAGCGCATGAAATTTCGCGAACAGTTCCTGTAATCGCTCAATAAGATTAAGGGGCGCCATATTCGAGATGACCAGCTCCACCCGTCGCCCACCGGCTACAGTATTGTTGGCCAGGAAATCGCGATAGCTTCCGGTTTCGAGCGCGATGCGCCCGGTTTGGATGAATTCCCGACAGTGGGCAGAAAAATACTCTGACATTCCAGGATCGACGTCGTAGGCGTCGACGGCAAAACCGCGCTCGGCATAGAATCGTGCGTCGATACCCGGCCCAGCTCCGAAGTCGAAGAGGGTCGCGCCCGGAGAGGCAACCTTTAGAACGAGTTCCTGAAACGCGGAGCGCGCACGGCGGTCCGACTGCAACGCGGTGATTGCTTCGACGTAGTCTTTGCCCGTATGGATAGTATTCATTCTAGATTGTGGCCAAGTGGCGCTCGGCGCTTCCTCATGACGATCAGAAAATGATCGCCCATCGATCGGAGCAATGGCCAACCTGACGCACGCCGGTCGATACGCCACAGCCTCTCATACCAATCTGGATGCCGCTCACGAACCGACGTCAGATAGGGCGGCGGTGCGAATAGGCAAAGGCCGCGATAATGCACCAATCCGAAATCGCGTTCGTAGGGGCGATAGAATTGGCGCGGTGTATAGTAACGAGTCCAGATGGTGTGTTTATTCATGCTCACGGGGACTATGTCGCGCGCATAACGTACCGCAACCCTGGCCCAACGTCGCCGGCCAAGGTAATACACCACTTCCCACGGACATATGCGGCCGATCACCGAGAACATCAGCACGCCCCCGGGCCTGAGGAGTCGGGCACACTCGCGCGATACGTCATTCTGGTCCGGCACACAATTGAGCGGACCGAGGTTCGAATACGCCCCGTCATACTCTCCCGTCCCATCGAGTCTTTGGAGCTCGTGCGCACCGATGTTCAGCGATTGCACTCGATTCGCCACGCCTTCGCGCACCGCACGATCGTGGGTTCGAGCAACCATCTGGACCGACAAATCGGTTGCCGTGACGCGATGCTCACGATGCGCCATGCGGATGGCATCCAGTCCCGTGCCGCATCCTAGGTCTAGCAATCGACTGGGGGAGGTAAATGTGGCGTCCAGCCAGCGCCACATTTCCTCACGCAGGTCCTGGATCAGCGCGTTGTTACCGCGCGGGCCATCGTAGTCGGCGGCGACGCTGTCGAACGCCTCGCGGGTCTCGCGCAGCGAGGGTGATGAGTGTTCATCCGTCATAACGCGGTGACCACAACAGTTCAAGGATCTCTGGTATGTTGGAGTAACGATGAAAATCGCACTGGTAGTGCCCGGTGGTGTGGACCGCTCTGGTGACCACCGTGTCATTCCGGTAATACTGGCGTTGATCCAACGATTGGCACAGCATCACGAGGTGCATGTGTTTGCGCTCGCACAGGAGGCCATGCCGGCGGACTGGTCGCTGTGCGGTGCCGAAATCCACAATATCGGTGCCCGATTCACGCGCGCGCACGCGGTCGCTACTATTCTGCGTATCAACGCCGGCAAGCGATTCGACGTGCTGCACGCCATCTGGTCCGCCAGCTGCGGGTGTGTGGCGGTATTGGCTGCACGCCTGATCGGTGCACCCAGCGTGGTGCATATCGCCGGCGGCGAACTCCTGGCCTTGCCTGACATTCAGTATGGCGGCCGGATGAGCTGGAAGGGCCGCTGTCGGGAAGCCTTGGTGTTGCGCTCGGCGTCGGCCATTACCGCCGCGAGTGCACCGATGCTGGATTCGCTCACGGCACTCGGACACGCGGCGCAGCGCGTGCCGCTGGGCGTTGATCTGACCGCGTGGCCGCCGCGCGAGCCGGTGGCGCGCCGCGCGGGCGAGACCGCCAGACTTATTCATGTGGCCAGCCTCAACCGTGTCAAAGACCAGCCGACGATGTTGCATGCGCTGGCAGCCCTGGCCTCCTCAGGTTTGGAATTTCGGCTTGACGTCGTGGGCGAGGATACGCTGCATGGTGCAATCCAATCACTGGCGAAAGGGCTCGGACTGGCTGATAAGATCCGTTTCCACGGGTTTCTGCCACAGCGGGCGCTACGACCGATCATGGAGGCGGCGCACCTGCACATCATCGCTTCACGTCATGAAGCCGGGCCGGTGGTGTTATTGGAAGCTGCCGTGGTCGGTGTGCCCACTGTCGGTACGGCCGTGGGACATATCGCGGAATGGGCGCCCACGGCGTCACGCGCGGTTGCCGTCGGTAACTCGGCAGCGCTTGCCGCGACCATAAGCACACTGCTGCAGGATGAGGAGTTACGCCTGCAAGTGGCCCGCGAAGCCTATCGACGCGGCAGGAGCGAGGATGCCGACTACACCGCGGCGCAGTTCCAGCGCCTCTACCGAACGTTGGTGAGTTGATCACCCGTCGGTCCCGCAGCCGTGGGCGGCGGCCATAGAAATGGCTGGTCGCGCCGTGGCGGCGCGAATGGCCGCTAGGGTGGGCACCCGCGCATGACCGGATAGGATCCACTGCAGCATGCGCCGGGCTTGGGATTGCCGCATCCAGGGACTGTGCGCGGCCCAGTCCTGCCCGGCGGAGAGTTGGCGCTGGACCCGTTGGGCGTGATCGGGAAACAGGCGGCGATATGCGTAACGTAACGCTTCGGGAACCGAACCGGACCATTCGATGCCGGAAAAAGCCTGAGTCCAGATATTCGACAGCGATACGTCTGCGAGCCTGTATCGCTCGCAGACGCGGCGTAATGGCCACGGACAGAGTGCTCGGGCGCGCGCCAGTATTGGCGCTGGTATGCTCGAGAGCTGGTAGCGCGCGGTCAGTAGCAGGGGAGGATAAGCCCACCAGGAAGGGGGCTCACCCGGTGGCAGCAGAACACGCTCCCAGTCGTCGCGACTCAAGCGACTTGCGAGTCGTGAGATGTCGTGCAGTTGCAACAGGCGCAGCCCGCGCGTTCGGATGCTCCCGGCCGCGTGTAGCAGCAAGTGCAGCATGAGCGCCGCCACGGTCGGATATGGATTGACGCCCGGTAGCGCGGGCCGTGGCAGCAATTGAGCGGTGATATCAGCCGTCGCGATCGGCAACGGCTCGGCGATCCTTCCATGCAGTTCGATCTTCACTGGGTTGTCACCATGTTCGGCCCAATGGGCGGGAGCGGCAGGGCCGATAGGTTCAAAAATACGCTCCCGCCCCGTATCGCCGGTCTCGCGATAACCCAGCCGCGCGAGCAGTCGCGTCGCCGCGGCGGCGTCTCGCGGCTGCACCAGTAGATCAATGTCGGCCATGGGTCGCTCGCCGGCCTGGTAGATGCCAAGTTCGTGGAGCGCGGACCCTTTGAGCGGCAGTATGGCCACCTGTTCGATGCGCGCCGCCGCGTCGATGTTCGCTAGCACTGCGACCATGCGCTGCTGGCGCACGAGCGTGTGGGCGCTCTGAGCGCTCAGAAATTGCTGCCACGTTGCAGGGCCGCGCCAACGCAGTGTGCTCGACAGCAGTGGGGTCACGCCATGCATCACCGCGACGGCGAGCGCGATCTGCCACTGAAATGCACTCCAGTCGGGCGCCGTAGCTGACGCACAGTTCAGTTCGCAAGCGAGAGTTTCCGTGGTTTCGCGCAAAGCCCTTTCAACGGCTCGAAGCTCGGGCAGTGCGCTGTCAATCTCCATGATGCACCGCTAGATCGGCAGGTGCTGTGGTGGCTTGGCCGGGTGACGATGCGTCGGTTCGAAACCAGCGTTCATCGGCAATCAGATTCGACCAGCGCCGCTGCAGCAAATTCCTCGAGGCCAGATAGGCGTCGCGATCCTCGCACGCGACCGGTTGCTCAATTGCCACCTGATTGTGCAGTAAATCTCTGACTGCGCGATAGAAGGCGGTCCTGTAGGTCCCCTGAAACATCATCTCCAGATCGTTGCTCTCCTGCCAGCGGCTCTCGGCGCTCAGTTGTGCCTTAACCTGTTCGTAGAACTTGGTGCCGGGCAACGGGTAGGAAACACTGACGCCGATATCATCAGGACGCGCACGGTCGATCAGGTCGCGAGTCGCGATAATGTCCTCCAACTGCTCATCCAGATATCCCAGTTGAATGAAAAACCCGACTCGAATGCCTTGTGTGGCCAAGCGCGCCCGTGCCGTGCATACCTGTTCGACAGTGGTGCCCTTGTTCATGGCATCCAATATGCGCTGACTGCCACTCTCAGCCCCGATCCACACTTCCCGACAGCCCGCGCCCTCGAGGGCGGACGCCATCGCGGTGCTAACCAGATCGGCGCGCGTCTGAATGGTAAACGGTACCATGCCCCCGGTGGCTTGCGCGGCGGTGGCGAATTCCCGCACCCAATCTACGTGCAGCCCAAAAATATCGTCGGCAAACCAAATGTGGTCTGGGTCGAAGCTGCGCTTCAAGTAGGCCATCTCCGCGGCGATCTCCGTCGCTTCTCGCTGCAGGTAACGATTGCCCCAGATGGGCTTTGCGCACCAATTGCATCGAAACGAACAGCCCCGCGAAGCCGCCATGTTCAAGCTGAAAAATCCGTGAGCTTGCCGCCAGATAGATCGATAACGCTCGACATCGATCAGATCCCAGGCCGGAAGCGGCGGCCGTTGCGGGGACATCATCACACCGGTGCCTTTGGCGACAGCTGCCTGCGTCACCGCCGGTGCGGCAACTCCATTCAATCCTTCCAGCAGCGCTGCAATCGCTATCTGCGGATTCGCATCCATACGCGACAGGAGCGTCTCCAAGGTCGTGAGCCCCTCGCCGATAAGCACGGCCTCGGCGCCCGCGGTCAAATAGGGCTCGGGCGCGTCGGAGGCGTCCGGCCCCGCCGCGATGATCCGGGCACCAGCTCGACTCGCGCTGGCGATCATATTGCAGGCGGCCTGACGCATCTTCCCGAGGCACATCTTGCTCAGGAAATTGAATGTATCCTCGTACAGCAGAACCAGTTGCGGTTTGAAGCTCGCGAGCAACGCCTCATAGTCCGCGTGCTCGGCCAGCATCGCATCGAATACCGCCACTGCATGTCCCCCCTGGCGCAGGCTGGCTGCCACCTGAAGCGTGGCCAATGGGGGATACGGCTTAGCACGCCGCCATTGTTTCTGGTCAAGCCTTAGAAAATAGGAACTCGCGACCAATATGCTGATCATGCGCCGAAGAACTCCTGGCGATGGGCTGAACGGCCTGGTTCGCGTTCAGTACCCCAACACGTAAGTGCCGCTGCCCGCAGATTCGGTTGGGTGCGATCCGAGAAAATCGGCAGGCACCGACACCCTCGATGAGCGTTTTCGGGCACTCACGTCTGAATTCGTGCAGCACGGGGAAAAGCGTCTGAACTATGGCCTCGACCACGCGCCAGCCCGAGGAGCGCTCGGCCACGGACCCGTTCCAGGAGCGCGTCCCCGATTCCCTTCGGGAAGAGCTGCAGTTGTTCGGCAGCCCGTTCCAGTTCGACAGTCACAGTCACGAGCTGATGCAGCTGGTGCGGGCAGCCTTTTTAGGGTTACCGCAACATAAACTCCTACCCGGCGAGCGTTGCCAAATCCGGTTGCGGTTGATCTCCCGGAAACGCCCGACTGCTACCCCGGAGCCACCCCCGATGCGCATGCACTCCGGGCCGGGTCTGTTGAGCGGAATGATGGACGCGGAGAACTTCGTCGTACTGGCACCGATTGAGCACACCGCGTTGGTGGTCGTGTCCAAGGACATGCTTCGATTTCCGTATCACGTCCGTTACGAACTGATCGAATTTGCCGCCTTTACGCTGGCGTCTCGCGCGCTAGGGTTGGTTCCACTGCATGCGGCCTGCGTGGGCCGGTCCGGCCGCGGGTTGCTGCTGCTGGGACCGAGCGGTGCGGGCAAATCAACTCTCGCCCTGCACAGCTGTCTGGGCGGTTTGGAGTTTCTGGCCGAGGACGCCGTGTTCGTCAAGCCCGACGGAATGCTGGCTACCGGGATCTCCAACTTTCTGCATCTTCGGCGCGACTCCCCGGCGTTGCTGGAGGAATCGGATCTGAGCTCGCAGCTGCGTGCCTCGCCAATTATTCGGCGACGCAGCGGCGTCGAGAAGTTCGAACTCGATCTGCGCCGTCCTGAGTATCGTCTCGCTGCCGCGCCACTCGAGATCGTCGGAGTGGTATTTGTAAGCGCCGGGCGTGATTCGGACCGCGCCTCGTTGAAGTCACTGTCCCAAGACACGCTCATCGCGCGAATCACCACCGCGCAGCCCTACGCCGCCCAACTGCCGACCTGGGACGCTTTCAAGACTCATCTGGCCGGCGTCCAGGCGTTCGCTTTGCGGCGCGGTAGGCATCCGGACGAGGCGGTGAGCGCATTGCAAAGCCTATTGTAGGGTAGGTTGGCCTCACTGCAGGCTTCGCCAACCTCCGATGCCGGCGCCTATTTTTGTCGGCGTACAACCGCGGCCGAATAATTCAGCACTCACGGCGAATATCATCAGGCGTGAGTAGCGGCCATGCGGTCGGAGCACCACAATATTGGAGCCGCCATCATCGTACTGATGCTGAGCGTCGCGGGATGCGCCGGCAATGGCGAAGGCCTTAATCAGAACGGCGAGCCCATCGGCCCATCGAGCGGTGGCTCCTCCGGGACGGTGACGGCGGACTTCCAGTCGATTCAAGACAACGTCTTCACGCCAATCTGTTCGAAATGTCATATCGGTGCGAGCGCGCCGGAAGGCCTGCAGCTCGATGCGGCTCATAGCTACAACCTGTTGGTCGGGGTTGCGAGCGTCGAAGAGCCGAATCTGCTGCGGGTCGATCCAGGCAATCCCGACACCAGCTACATGGTCCTCAAGATCGAAGGGGCACCCGGTATTGAAGGGGGTCAGATGCCTCTCGGAGAAACGCCATTGCCCCAGGCCACGATCGACGCCATGCGTCAATGGATCACGGACGGTGCGCAAAATGCTTCGTCGGTGACGCCTGCCGCATTTGCAGTCCAGAGCACTGCTCCCTCGGACAAGGCAATTGTCAGGGCGCCGATCTCGCAGATTATCGTGGCCTTCACGCAGGAAGTCGATGCGTCACTCGTCAACGCGACGACCGTGACGCTGGAGCGACTTGAGGATGCCGCGCCGGATGCCGCACTGAAAATCCCTGTTACGGCATTGCGCGCGCAGCACAATCCGGCCGTGATTCTGATTACCCCGGCCACTGCCCTCGCCGCCGGAGTCTATCGTGCCACGCTGCGCGGCACGGGTGGCGCAGCCCTGGCGAATTTGAATGCAGTCACCCTCGGCTCGGACACCTCTTTCACCTTCATCGTGCAGGCGGATCAATGAAAGACCGATACCGTGGCTTCGGGCTGCGCGGCCTGTTGGTACTGATTGGTTTTGCCGCCTATCCGGCGCATGCCGAGCCCTATCTGGCCGTCTTCTACGGCCAAAAATGCGAGGCGTGCCACGTCAACCCAACCGGTGGCGGTCTGCGCACCACATTTGGCGACACACTCGCGCAGACCGTCATACCGAGTCAGCATCTGGATTCACCAACCGACAACTGGATAGGCACGATCAATCAATACCTGCGTGCCGGTGGCGACCTGCGATTTGACGGCCAGGTGACCCAGGCGCCGAACACGGCTTCAGTGCAGGAATTCTCGCTCGAGCAGATGCGCATCTATCTGGAGGCCGACGTAATTCCCAATAGACTGCTGGCCTACGTCGATGAGCAGGTTGCCCCCGGCGGCGCGCTCGATCGGGAAGCCTACGTTTTGTTCTGGTCCGCCGCGCACGAGTGGTATCTGAAGGCGGGCCAGATGTACCTGCCTTTCGGTCTGCGGCTGCAGGATCAGACGGCCTACATTCTGACCGCAACCGGAATCAATATGACGACGCCGGATCAGGGCGTGGAATTCGGATGGGAAAAAGGCCATTGGGACGCGCAGCTTGACGTCACGAACGGCACGGCTGGGGGTGCCGTCACTCATGCCGGGAAACAATTCAGCGGTCAGTTGATCTACGTGGAATCGCTCTGGCGTCTGGGCATTGCTGCCAATCAAAACGATGCGTCCGGCGCGGGCGGCAAGACCGCGTTAGGTATTTTCGGCGGATTGAAGACCGGCCCGATCGCCTGGCTGGCGCAGGCTGAAGTAGTCAATGACGAAAGCATCGCCAACGGGCAGGGTAAGCAGTTCGCTACCCTACTCGAGGCCAACTGGCTCATCGTTCGCGGCAGCAACCTTAAGGTCACCGATGAGTTTCTCAATCCAAACCGCGCGGTGCCTAACGGTGAAGAAACGCGCTGGAGTCTGGTGTACGAGTTCACGCCAATTCAGTTCGCACAGATTCGCGCGGGCTTTCGCTGGAACGACGGTATCCCGCAGGATCCAGCCGAGCACGACCGGCTGTATTTCGTCGAGCTGCACGGCTACTTTTGACGACTCGCAGGTCCAGATTCCTGCCCGACGTGATACCGCTTCAGAATTGGAAACGTGTATTGCGGATGTCGCAGCGGAAGCGGACCGTAGAAGTTCCAATCCACGGATCGCCTGAGACCTCGGGGGCCGGAAAGGTAAAATCGCGGTCTAGACGAGCGACTATTGATCTAAGCCGCAAGTTGGACAAACGCGGTATATCTTCGCACGGAGATCTTTCCACGCTCGACTTCATGCGCGCTCTGAGCACTGTGGTAGTAGTGGGCATTCACTATTTGGGCATGACCGGACGAGTCCCCCATGCCATGGGCGCGCTGCCGCGTGTCGTGGTTTTGATGTTCTTTGTCCACACCAGTTTCGTGCTGATGCTCTCGCTGGAACGACAACAGATTAAATCGCCAGAGAAACTTTGGCGGCGCTTCATGCTGCGACGGTTCTTCCGCGTCTATCCCCTTCCGATCTTTGTGCTGGCCGCAATCATACTTTTCCGGATCCCGTCGCAGATGGTGCCCCCGAGCTTTCAATACCTGAGGCTGGGGACGACCGGGATCATCTCAAACTTCCTGCTTACTATGAATCTCACGAGGTCGGATTCAATATTGTCTCCCATGTGGTCGCTGCCCTATGAGTTCCAGCTCTATTTCGTATTGCCAGCCTTGTTTTTGCTGGTGCAACGCTGGCGCAGTCCGGCACCGGTATTCGGGTTGTGGTGCGTGGCGCTGGCGTTAGCGCTGGTGCAACCGGTCATTCCAAGAGTCGGCAGGCTCGACATTCTGGAATTTGTGCCCTGTTTCGTAGCGGGTATTCTCTGCTACAAGCTCTCAAAGACGGTAAAGCCGATGCTGCCATTCGTGCTTTGGCCAATATTGATTCCTGCCTTCATGTTCATTTGCCTGTTGTCCTCTAATCCGAATCACTGGCCGGCTGCTTGGCTAGCCTGTTTGCTCACCGCGCTTACGGCCCCATTCATTCGGCAGGCGCACAATGGTGTAGTGCGAAATGTCTCCCATTGGCTCGCCCAGCATTCATTCGGCATATACTTGAGTCATTATTTCTGCCTATGGTTGGCTTTCCGTGTCAATCACTTTCCCTGGTTGGCCCAGTGGACGATTTTCGTTGCCACGATGCTGCTGCTGCCTGTTGCGCTGTATCGCCTGATCGAATCCCCGATGATCAGCTTGGGAAACAGGAATTGGACCAACAAGCCGCCGATCGCGAAGTGCGCGGGCTGATCCGAACGGAAAGCAGCCGATGGCGTCGATTGAGAACACTGAAGACCGCTACGAAGCTGCGGTGATTCCACTGCACTGATGGATGGTTTTTCTGGTTATTGGACTTACTGCATCGGCTCTTTAATATCGGGTCTCTATGTTTTTCTGCCATCAATGACAACGCAAGACACCGTGCATCATAGGGGAGCCAACAGGTTTATGTCTTCGCCCTACGGGAGTGAACCAATGGGTTCTTCTTCAGTGCTGATCAGCCAGCATGTTCTTGCGTGCCCGAGCTGCCAAAGATTCGTTGCCGGGTACTAACGCCGGGTAAGAGACACCGATATAGGAGGCCACTATGCAGGCCAACAGACGAGCTTTTCTCCGAGGCGCTCTGGGAATTCCGGCGGCAGCGACCATCGCCCAGTTTCTTGGTGTGTTTGAGGTTTCGGCAGCCCCGATGCGCCGGCAGTTGAAGATCACAGCGGTCAAGGCGCTGCAATTGTCCGTGACACCCGGAACAATTCTGCGGATCGACACCGATGCTGGGGTATCCGGCTACGGTCCGGCTCATGGCACCGGTCCGTATGTTCGCGAGGTGATCAAAGAATTCATGAGCAATGAGGGGTCGGCGGAGGGTCTGAGTCTGATTGGCAAGGATCCCCTGGCTATCGCGGTCCACCATCACAATATGTTTTATGCATGGGCGCAGCGTTTCAGGCCCGTTCGGGTTCTCAGCGGAATCGACATCGCGCTCTGGGATCTTGCCGGCAAAATTCTGAATACGCCGGTATCGAAGCTTCTCGGCGGCAACTTTCGCGATGAGATCGTCTGCTACTCCCATTGCGGCCATACGGGTAACTTCTGGAGCAAAGAGGAGTGGGGTCCCAGGGCGGAGGATCTGAAAAGCGAGTCGGCCGGTTTCAAGGCTTTCAAGGTCGACTTGAACGATGCTATAGGCGTGATTGCGCGGCAGTACGTGCCGAGTCTGCCTCCAGCGGACATTAGAAGGGTGGCGCTGTGCTACGACCTGGCTCGCGAGGCGTTCGGTCAGGA
>Ga0302324_100007085_pt1 | contig 23952 bp, 27 predicted proteins | sample Palsa_T0_1_FD_201949 | JGI IMG/M metagenome (GOLD analysis project Ga0302324, IMG submission 201949) | Peat permafrost microbial communities from Stordalen Mire near Abisko, Sweden - Palsa_T0_1 | ecosystem: Environmental > Terrestrial > Soil > Palsa > Peat permafrost | place: Sweden: Abisko... | reverse complement strand
GTCAGAATCGCGGCGGCCGGCAGCTCGTTGGTACCATCCAGCAGCGCGGTGATTTCAAAATCACCGAGCATCATGCGGTAGTAGCCCGGTGCCTGCGTCTTCACCATGGGCGCGCCCGCGTGTGCGAGCGCGACCCAGCCGACGATGACTGCCATGAGCGTGAGTGCCGCCGCAGCTCTTCGGTCTATGCGCATTCGATCTCTCCTGCCCTGGTTATTGTGCTCCGCAATGGCTACCGTAGCGCAGGCCGAATCAAATTACACCCGCCCAATGTCGCCCATTCACACGCGTGCACGTGAGGCGAAGCCCCAGGGACGGTTGCTCAAGGAAGTTGCGACAACGCACGCCGACGCGGCCAACACCAGGCTCACCACCAGCTCTGACCATTGATTTTGCGGCGGTGTCGCCCACGCGGGTCGGGGCTGCGCCAAAAAGCTCGGCACCCAGACCAGAAGGCCAAACAGGCTCATCATGATTGCCTCGAGGGTGGCGGCCAGACGGGGAAGGACCCAGACAATGATTCCAATTCCAGCGGCGAGGTGACCGAGCCCCGTGAAGTAAGCAAGTCCCAACCGGACAGGCAGCCACGCAGGCACCATTCCGGCGGTGTATTCGGCGTAGACAAAGTGCGACCATCCGTAGAAGACACAGGTGAGGCCAAACAAAACCTGTGCCGCGCGCACGGCGCGCGCGCTGGCGATTGGCATCCCCGATCCTCGCGACTGCCATCGCAACATGCTGTAAAGAATCCAGGCGCCGACAAGCGCGGTCAGGGCTTCGCAAAAGCCATACCACGTGCCGATGCTGAGCGGTTGCGAGACGATCGCGGGTGCGCAAATCAAGCCCCAGATCGCCAGGTACGCACCGATGGTCAACGCGCTCGGCAAGGCCGTGCGCGCGAAGCAAAGACCGGCGCTGGCGCCCAGGACAAGTAGCGCGGCTCCGTAAACCCAAATCTCCCGCCCGGCAATCCAGGCCGGTAAGGACTGCCCCATCGGCGCGAAGTCGCCGTAACAAAGGCTCAAGATAGCGAGACTCGCTGCTGCGATAGCGAACAAGCCGTGACTGAATCCAATAATGCGCATGGGTAGTTACCTGCTGGTCCGATTCACTGGCACAGCCCTATTCATTGCAGCAGCGCTAGCAGTGGATGAATCAGCGCTGAGGCGCCAATCCTGAAATTCGCCGAGGTCGCGCTGCCCTCGCCAAAGCGGCTGTCATATAACTGCAGATACAATCGCGCCTGCTCGAGGGTGCGAATGCCGCCCGATGCCTTGAATCCTACCGCTACGCTGCGAGCCCTTGCTGCCGCGATTGCATCCAGCAGCACTGCCGCTGCCTCCAGCGTAGCGCCCGGCTCGCTCTTGCCGGTTGAGGTCTTCAGAAAATGCGCGCCGCCCTCGATCGCGATCTCGGCCGCGAGGCGTATCTGCGCCGGGCTGCCGAGCTGGCCGGTTTCCAGTATGACCTTCAGCAGCACGTGCTCGCCGCAGGCGGCGCGACACGCTCGAACCAGCGCCAGCCCCGCTTGCGGCCGACCCGCCAGCAGCGCGCGATACGGAAACACCACATCCACTTCATTCGCACCGTCCGCAATCGCGGCCGCAGTCTCGGCCGCCGCGGCTTCAGGATCCGCCGCGCCGTCCGGAAAATTCGCAACTGCGGCCAGCGCAATGGCGCTGCCACACAGCGCCGAGCGAGCCACCGGCATCAGACGTGCCCAGGTGCACAGCGCCGCAACGTTACCGGCTGGAGTGCAGGCCAAAGGCGCGAGTTTCAGGATGGTGGCTTCGTCATCGGATGCGTTGAGGCTGGTTAGATCCACGAGCATCAGCAGCCGCCGCGCCAGCTGTGATCGTGAGCGATCGGTCTCATTCACGCGCGCGCTCGCTCGGGCACGGCCGCATCGCTGTCGATGTGGTGAGGCCTGAACAGACGCCCTTGCTCGGCCAGCAGCACGCATAACAGGCTCAGCAAGCCGCTGCCCAGGGCCCCGCCGGCCAGGGGCAGCGTCGAATCATTGAATTTTCGCCCGATCGCGGCGCCCACCAGCGCGCCGCCGAAGGTGGTGATGAAGCCCTGCACCGAGGCGCCGACGCCGGCGATGGCGCCCAGCGGCTCCATAGCCATGGCGCCGAAATTGGACACCGCCAGACTGAAGCACGCCATGGTCGCCGATTGCAGCGCGACGAATGTCCACAGCTGCTCCACACCCAGCGCCGCCACCAGCACGTGCATCAGTGTCACGGCGATGTACACCAGCAGTGCCGCATGCGAGATACGGCGCATGCCGACCCGCTCGACGATTCTGGAGTTGAGCAGCGAGGCCAGGCCCATGAACACCGCGCACAGCGCGAACATGGTGGGCATCAGACTCGCGCGGTGAAAAACCTCGGCAAAGATCTGCTGCACCATGCCCACGTAGGCCAACAGCGAGCCGAACATGACCGTGGCCGCCAGCGAGTAGTACAGCGAGGTGCGGTTGCCAAGCACCAGCCCTAAGGCAGCGACGATGTGCTTGCCCGTCAGCGTGAGCCGGAACTCCGGATGCAGAGTTTCGGGCAGGCGCAGCAGCGCCCAGGTCCCGACCATGGTGCCAAACACGCCGAAGACGATGAAGATGTAGCGCCACGGGGCCAGCAGCAATATCAACTGTCCCAGACTCGGCGCGATGATGGGCACCATCAGAAATACCACGAAGGTCAGCGACATCACGCGCGCCATGGGCCGGCCGGAATACAGGTCGCGAATCACCGAGCGCGTGACCACCACGCTGGCTGCGGCCAGTCCGTGCAGCAGGCGCCAGCCGAGCAAGGCCTCGAAGCTGTCCGTCAAGGCGCACAGCACCGCCGCCAGCGCATACAGCGCCAGGCCGCAGAGCAATACCGGGCGCCTGCCGAAGCGATCCGACATGAGCCCCCAGAACAGCTGGCCAATCCCGACGCCGACCACGTAAGCGGTCACAATCCATTGCCCGTGATTGGCATTCGCGACCTGCAGTTCGCGCACGATGGTCGGCAGCGCCGGCAGCATGGCATCCACGGCGATGGCCTGCGTGGACAGCATGGCCGCGGCGAGCACCACGAACTCGCCAAAGCCGATGGCTGGATTGCCCTTCACAGAAATTTCCAGGTGACGAACACCGCCAGCGCCGCGGGCAGCAGGAAGATCAGCAGAAAAATCGGCAGCTCTTCGCCCACCGTGTAACCGGCACGCGTCACGCCGATCCACAGGTTGGCAGCCGCCGCGAGCAGCCACAGCGCCACAAACACACCGGTGGCCGCGCTCAGAGCGGACGCGCTGGCCGGCGCGAACATCCTGGCCACTGCCAGACAGGCGCCCCAGAGCAGCAGGCCGCCGGCAATGATCACCAGCGTGCGCACGGTGCCCTGCCCGTCAACGCATTATCAGCTGCATCGTTGATAGTCATGTCAGTAGCGATTTCCCATATTCAAGGAGACAGCGGTCATGCGTTATATCACTGCCCTGGTGCTCGCACTGTCGCTCGGCGCGGCTGCGAGTCTCTACACGCCCAGCGCCCAGGCCGCCGGGGTCTACGTCGGGGTCGGAGCGCCGGTCCCAGTGGTCTCGGTCGCGCCGCGCTTCTACGCCGCTTGGCCCTGGTATGCACCGGGCTACTACGGCCCGCGCTACTGGGGCTGGGGCTACGGCCACGCGTTCTACGGTTACGGCCGCGGCTTTGGCTACTACCACGGCTTCGCCGGGTTCCGCCGACGCTAGCGAAAGTCGGGGTCTCTAGCGCCTGCTAGGGACCCTCAACCGTGTCGCCTTTGGCGCGAAATTTCGCCAGCGGGCCATCGGCAGCCAACAGATCGTAAATCGGACGCATGGCAAAGCTGACCCGATCGTTCGCCAGCGCCGCCTCGGCGGCGCTGTCCCAACCGGCGGCGGCCTGCTCGAACAGTGCCTTGATTCGCGGCGAATTCGACAGCGCATTCATGCAGGCCTCCCGCTGGTCGGGAAAATTCAACTGCCGCAAGCGATCGACATTGCCCACCGCCCAGGCTTTGGCACGTTCCTGCATAGTGGGCAGATCGGTTTCCAGCCGCGTGACCGTGGTCTCCAGGCAACTGACTTCGACGCTCGGCGGCAGTGCACTGACTTCCTTGAGCGCTCCGGACGGGTCCTGGACCGCGAGCTCGGCGCGTTTAACCGGCACATGCCGCTTCGAGGCCAGCTTGAGCACGCTCTTCTCGACCTCATCGCGTCCCGTGAGCCCTGCCACATCGACGGCCTGTTCGTACAGGCGATAGGCCGCAAACGCCGGGCGCAATTCCTCGATGCGCGAATCGTTGCGATCGAAGCGCTCCTTGAGCGCCTCGAAACGCGCATACAGGGCCGGCGGCAGCCAATCCTTGAGCGAGCTGCGGCCCGGATCCTTCTGCACGCCTCGCCACTGGAAATACAGGCGGATCATTGCGATCGGTCCGATGCCGGTCGACACCGAAGGTCCGCTCGCAAGCACCTGCTGCGATTGACTGAGCGCTGCTTCGACCTCGCTCGAGCGCCAGACCATTTTGCGCGGCACATGATTCAGGGTGCCGAGCACCCATAGCACGTGATCCCCGCGCGTGACTTTCCACAGGCGCGGCCCGGGCCGCTCGCCGATGATGTCGATCTCTTCAATCTGACCCGCTGCCGGCGCGCTTGCAGTCTGCGCGCTGGCGAGCGGTGACACCCACGCGCTGAGCCACAGCGCGCCTGCAAGGATCAGTGCGCCTGCCCGGCCTTCCATTGCTTGACTGCGGCGAGCGTGTTCGCGACGTGCTGGTCCGGATTCAGATCGGTGTAGGTGTAGAGCACCTTGCCGTCCGGAGAGATCACATAAGAGGTGCGGTTGGCATAGATGGGCTTCTCTTTGAGCACCGCATCGTAGGCTTTGGTGATGTGCTGATCCGGATCCGCGGCCACCGCGAACTTATTGCGGCATTCGGTCACCGAGAACTTGTTGAGCACATCGATCTTATCGTGCGAGACACCGATGACCGTGGCGCCAAGGGCTTGAAAATCGGAAGTCGCCTCGGCAAAGTCATGCGCTTCAACCGTGCAACCGGGCGTAAATGCCGCTGGATAGAAATACAGCACCACGGGCCCCTTCTTGAGCGCCGCAGCCAGCGAGAAATCAAAAGCCTTGCCCGCGAGTGAAGCCTGGGTGCTGAAGTCCGGGGCCTTATCGCCCACATTCAGCGCCGCCATGGCTACTCCGGTGCAGCTGAGCATCAACAGCAATGCTGTCAGGCGCTTCATATCGACTCCTTGCATGGTGAACGGGGGCGGCGATTATCGGTTGCTACCGGCTGCGCCGCAATGCGCATTCGCCAGTGCGCGGAACTCGGCGATGGCCGCGGGCACCGCCGCCTCGTTGAGCGGCGCCATCAGATGCACGCCCGCAACGCCCGGTATGTCCTGATACTCCTGCATCAATTCCACGCAGATGCGCCGCCCCTCCGCCTTGGGATCGCGGGCGGCCTCGAGCCGCTCGATCAGCGCATCGGGAATGATCGAACCGAACAACCGATCGCGGATCCAGCGCGCCGAGCGCGCCGAAGCCAAAGGCGCCAGACCGATCAATAGGTACATCTGCTCCGGGATGCCGTGGTCGGCCAGACGGGCCATATAGCGGCGCAGCACTGCCGCATCCATGCAGAACTGCGTCTGTACGAATTGCGCACCGGCTTGCAATTTGCGCAACAACGAGGCCGGCACCCAGTCGGCCGGCGGATCGATGGGCATATCGGCTGCGCCGAGAAAGAATTCGACGCTGCCCTCGATCGCGCGGCCATTGGGCAGCTCGTGGCGATCGCGCATGGCCGCTGCCGTGGCCAGCAGTGCCGTGGCATCCAGATCGAACACCGGTTTGGCATCGGGCTGATCGCCTGCGCTCGGGTCATCGCCGCGCAGCGCCAGCACATTTCTGACCCCCTGTGCGGCCGCGCCCAGCAACAGACTCTGCAGCGCGATGCGATTGCGGTCACGGCAGGTCAGCTGTAACACCGGCTCAAGGCCGCCGCGTGTCAGCAGCACCGCGGCCGTGAGCGTATCCATATGGGCGCGCGCACTGGCCCCGTCGGTGACATTGACCGCATCGGCCAGGCCGCGCAGGGGCAAAGCCCGGTCTATGAGGTCCTGGGGATTGGTGGAAAGCGGCGGCGTGATCTCGGCCGTGATGGCAAATTCACCCGCACGCAGCCGCCGCTCCAGCGCTCCGCTGCTCATTGATCTGGTCCTAACCTGGTTTCAGGGATTCAGTCTATCAATCTGCAGCGCTTGCGTGCCGCTCTTACCGGCCACGGTGCGGATTTCCCCGTACAGATCCCCGCTCTGCGGCAGCGGGCTTCCCGAGACCGATATGCGCGCCACCACCGAGACATTCTGCCCGGGCTGCACGGCGCGGCCGGCCACCATGGCATCGGCGGCCGAGAGATCCACATCCTGAGGCAGCTGCACGCCGCTGCGCTTGGCCGCCAGCGGCGGACCGCCGGCCGGACCGGCCACGAATACGAACAGCGAGGCCTGCGCAGGCACCTTGCCGGCCAGCGAGGGGCTCAGCGTCACGTGCACATGAATGGCCGTGGCGGCTTGGTTCTTGGCCTTTTCCAGCAGCTGCTTATCGATGTCATCGATCTGATGTTGGAGCGCGACGCGGATGTTCTCGGGCGGGGGAAGTTTGAGCATGCTCGCGAAGCGCTCACGCGCCAGCTCCAGATTGCCCTGCTGGTAAGCCGTGACCGCGCTGTAGAACAGTGCTTTGGGGGAGTTCGGGTCCAGCAGCAGCGCGCGCTCGAGCATTTCGGGGGCCTTGGCCGCCTGAGCCGGATCGCCGCCGAGCAGCATGGCCTCCCCCATGGCTGCAAGCGCTGCGGCATTGCTGCCGTTGCTCAAGCGATTCGCTCGCTGAAAGCAGCGCAGCGCCAGCGCATAGTTACCGAGGTCGCCGTAGGCCTGCCCGAGCGACATCCAGCCGTTGAGATCCTGCGGCTCGCGCTCCAGATGACGGGCGAGAATCGAAATGCTGCGATTCGCGTCGTTCTCGGGCGCAACATTGAGCACGCCGCGATCCCCGAGCCAGGCGTACAGGCCTGCGCCGGCGCCGATCAATCCCAGTACTGCCAAAGTTGCCGCCAGCGGCGCACGCGGCGCACCGGACTTCGCGCGCAGCAGCGGTAGCGCCACGAACGCGGCGGCCAGCAGGCTCAGCAGCAGCGCGGCGATAATGAACGCCGTCATGGATCGAGTGACTCGTCCGCGTCCGGATCATCTACATCCACATGCCGCTGGCGCTCGCGCACCACGCCCACACCAATGCCCAAACCGATCAGCATGAGCAGCGCCGGCGCGCCCCAGAGCCAGGCATTGCGCCAATTCACGCGCGGCCGAAACAGAATGAATTCCCCGTAGCGTGCGACCATGTGATCGCGTATCTGCTCATCGGTTTGACCGGCGATCACGAGCTCGCGCACGTTGCGGCGCAGATCGGCGGCCAGTCCCACCGGCGAATCGGCCAGCGTCTCGTTCTGGCATTGCATGCAGCGAAACTCGTGTGTGAGCGCCAGATAGCGCTGCTGCATGACCGGATCGGGCAGCGGCGGACTGCTATCGACCGCCAGGGATGGCGGCGCGCGCAGCAGCGCGGCCACGGCAAGCACCAGGGCAAGCAATGCAGCGGCTCTCATAGCAGACGGGGCAGAAATTCCTGCTGCCAGATCTCAGGCGTCAGCGCACCGACGTGCTTATAGACCACGGTGCCCTTGGGATTGACCAGGAAACTCTCGGGCGCGCCGTACACTCCCCAGTCGATGGCGGCGCGGCCCTCGCGATCGGCGCCGACGCGCTCGTAAGGATTGCCGAGCTCGCTCAGCCACGCACGCGCCTGCTCATCGTCGTCCTTCCAATCGATGCCGAAGATCGGCACCTGGCCCTGCTGCTTGATCTGCAGCAAGGTCTGGTGTTCGGCACGGCATTCGTGGCACCACGTGCCCCAGACGTTGACCAGCGACCAATGTCCGAGCAGCGTCTGCGCTTCAAGCGGGTGCTGTTCATCGAGCAGCCCCGGCAGACTGAATTGCGGCGCCGCCTTGCCCAGCAGCGGCGAGACGATGACACCCTTGTCGGGGGCATGGCGCAGCCCGGCGATCAGCACCAGCAGCAATAGTGCAAAGGCCGCCAGCGGCAGTACGAAACGATTCAACCCGCGCCGCCTTGCTCTGTGCTCAGAGCTTGCGGCTGCGCCGCGGCGCTCAAAGCGCCGGCGCGCTGACGCCGCCCCACCACGGCGGTAACGCCGCCGATGGCCATGATCAGTGCGCCGAGCCAGATGAAGCGGATCAGCGGCCGGTACTGCAGACGCAGACTGTAGGCGCCGGCGCCGACATCATCACCCAGCGCGGCCAGCAGATCGCGCGACAGCGATGGTGCAATCGCAGCCGTGGTCTGCACCGTGCCCTGCACCCAGTAGCGATGCTTCTCGGGACGCAATATGGTGACCGGCTTGCCGTCGCGGGTCACGCTGACCGTGCCGCGAACTCCCTCGTAGTTCGGCCCTTCGATGTTCTGAACGCCCTCATAGCGAAACACGTAGTCGGACAGTTGCACCGACTGGCCGGGCTTGAGCGCCACGTCGCGCTCGATGGTGTTGGATTGCACGAAGGTGATGCCGATCACGAACAGGCCCAGCCCGATATGCGCGATCGACATGCCGGCGATGGCTGCCGGCACACGCAGGCGCCGGCGCAGGCGATCCAGCGGATCCACCAGCGAGGACAGGATGATCCAGAAACCCAGGGTGGCACCGATCGGTGTCAACGCCAGCGGATGCGTATACAGCCCGAACACCAACGCGAGCGCCAGCACCAGGGCTACACCCAGCGTGATCAGCAACGTCCGGCGCGCCTGGCTCAAGCCCCCGCGCCGCCAGCGTGCGTGGATGCCCAGCGACAGCAGCGACAGCAAGGGCAGCACCGGCACCAGAAAGCTTGGATTGAAATACGGCGGCCCCACCGACAACGTGCCGAGGTGCAGCGTATCGGCGATCAGGGGCGCCAGGGTGCCGCCGAATACCACCGCGGCTGCGATCACCAGCAGCAGGTTATTGAACAATAGAAACGACTCGCGCGAGATCAACTCGAAGCCCGCGGCCGAGACCATGCGCGGTGCGCGCCAGGCGTACAGCGCCAACGCGCCGCCGATCATGACCACCAGAAACACCAGAATGAAAATGCCGCGGCGCGGATCGGCGGCAAAGGAATGCACCGACACCAATACGCCCGAGCGCACCAGAAAAGTGCCCAGCAGGCTCAATGAAAAAGCCGCCACCGCCAGCAACAGCGTCCAGCTCTTGAACAAACCGCGTTTGTCCGTGACCGCAATCGAATGAATCAACGCGGTGCCGACCAGCCACGGCATGAACGAGGCATTCTCGACCGGATCCCAGAACCAGAAGCCGCCCCAGCCCAGCTCGTAGTAGGCCCACCAGCTGCCCAGCGCGATGCCGCAGGCCAGGAACGCCCATGCCATCACGGCCCAGGGCCGCATCCAGCGCGCCCAGAGCTGATCGCGGCGGCCTTCGATCATGGCCGCACAGGCAAAGGCGAAACTTACGGCGAAGCCCACGTAGCCCATGTAGAGAATAGGCGGATGAATGGCGAACGCCGGGTCCTGCAGCACCGGATTCAAATCATTGCCGTCGGCCACCGCCGGACTCAGGCGGCCGAACGGATCGGAGGTGCATAGCGTGAACAGCAGAAATCCGCAGCTGATCAGACCGAGCACGCCGAGCACGCGCGCTGCAAACGGCGCCGGCAGGAAACGCATTCGCGCCACCACGGCCACAGTCCAGCCCGCGAGCACCAGAATCCACAGCAGCAGCGAGCCCTCGTGCGCGCCCCACAGCGCCGTGACCCGGTAGAACAGCGGCAGCGCCGAGTTGGAATTCTCCGCCACATAGCGCACCGAGAAATCGTTCTGCACGAAGGCGTTGATCAGCACACCCGCCGCCAGCGCCAGGAACACGAATTGCCCGGCGGCGGCCGAGGGCGCCGCTGCCAGCCAGCGCTCGCGGCCCAGGGCCGGCCCGGCCAATCCAAAGAAGGCTTGCGCCACCGACAGCAGCAGCGCCAGCATCAACGCGTAGTGACCCAGCTCGACTTGCATCAGCGCGTCTCCTTGGCGCCGCTGGCCGCCGCCTGCTTGAGCGAGCGCGCGACCTCGGGCGGCATATATTTCTCATCGTGCTTGGCAAGCACCTCATCGGCAATGAAGGTGCCCTGCGGATCCAGGCGCCCGTGCGCGACCACGCCGGCGCCTTCGCGGAACAGATCGGGCAGCACCTTGTCGTAGCGCACGGGCACGCTGTTCCTGAAGTCGGTGACGACAAAGCGTACCTCTAGCGAGCCGGGGGTGCGCACCAGGCTGCCCTTCTCGACCATGCCACCGAGCCGGAAGCGCTTGCCGCTCTTGACCTCGCCGGCCGCGATCCGGGTCGGATCGAAATAGAACATCACGTTCTGTTCAAACGCGCGCAGCGCCAGCGCGCCGGCGATGCCCACTCCGGCCACGATGGCCAGCACCCAATACAGACGGCGGCGGCGCGGCGTCATAAGGCAGCGGCCGACTTCGAGGCACTCATGCGCCGACGTGCCTCGCGCTGCGCCGCACGCAATGAACCTCGCGCCCAGAAAATATTGAGTCCCACCACGAGCGCAGTCAGCGCGTAGCACGGCCAGACATAGACCGCATAGCCTCCCATGGCCAGGAATTGCACAACGTTCATGGACACTCTCAACCCCCGTCCAGAGCCTGCGCGATCCAGCGCGCATTGCGCTCGCGCCGCAGCACCTCGGCGCGCGCGCGCGTGAGCAGCAGCGACACAAAGTACAAAGTAAAACCCGCCAGCATCGCCAGCAAGGGCAGCAGCATAGAGGCCGGCATGGTCGGTCGTCCGAACTTCATGACACTGGGCGCCTGGTGCAGTGAGTTCCACCAGATCACCGAGTAGTGAATGATGGGTACATTTACTACCCCGACGATGGCCAGCACGGCGCTGGCACGATCGGCGCGCGACACATCGTCGATCGCATTGCGCAGTCCCATATATCCCAGATACAAAAAAAGCAGTAGCAGTTCCGAGGTCAGTCTCGGATCCCACTCCCAGTAGGTGCCCCACATGGGCCGCCCCCAGATCATGCCGGTCAGCAGCGCCAGCGCGGTGAAGGAGGCGCCGATCGCAGCACAGCTGGCGGCCACGGCATGCGCGACGTTCATGCGCCAGATCAGCCCCACTGCGGCACTCGTGGCCATCACCACGTACACCATCAGCGATAGCCACGCGGCCGGGGCATGCACGTAGATAATTCGAAAGCCGTCGCCCTGCTGATAGTCGGGCGGCGCGAAGCCCAAACCGCCGATGAGCCCGTACAGGCACAGTATCAGCGCCGGCCACGCGAACCAAGGCGTGAGCCGCGTCGCGAGGCGGTAGAAATGCGGCGGCGACCCGAATTTATGGAACCACACCCAGGCCACGTTCTACTCCAGACCGATGCGCACAGCGGCGGCCAGCGCCCAGGGCGCCAGTGTCGCGGACAGCACCGCGATGGCCCCGAGCAGGTAAAGCGGCGCTGCCACGGGCTCGCCCTGGATCGCGAGCGCGGTGGCGCGCGCACCGAAAATCAGCACCGGCACGGCCAGCGGCAACACCAGCAGCGCCAGCAGCGGACCATTACGCCGAATGCTCAAGGCCAGGCCGGCGCCCACAGCGCCGATCAGGCTCAAAGCCACAGTGCCGAGCAACACGGCCGCCAGGATACCGGGCATGGCGGCGTAGGGCGCGCCGAGCGCCGTTGCAGCCAGCGGTGCAACCAGCACCAGCGGCAATCCGGTCAGTAGCCAATGCACCGCAGTTTTGGCCAGCAGCAGCCCCGCAAACGGCTGCCCACACAGTGCCAGCTGCTCGAGCGCGCCGTCCTGGCCGTCGTCACGAAACAGCAGATCCAGCGCCAGCAGCGAGGATAACAGCGCACCAACCCAGAGCGCAGCGGGAGCAATGTCTCGCAACAGCGACAGTTGCGGGTCCAGAGACAGCGGAAACAGCGTGGTGACCACCAAAAAAAAGCCCAGCGGCAGCAGGCTGTCGCCGGCGCGCCGCATGGCCAGGCGCAGATCGCGCGCCATCAGCAGCGCCGCGGCGGCCGGGAAGGACACCCGGGAAGCACTCATTGCAGGCTCACGATACGCACCGGGCAACCCTTGAGGTCGAGCAACTGGTGCGTAGCGACGACGGCTGCGCCGCCCGCGCTCACATGCGCCTGCAGCAACTGCAGCAGCAGCTGCTGACCGGCGGCATCGAGATTGGAGGCCGGTTCATCGAGCAGCCACAGCGCCGCATCCGCAAGGCTCAAGCGCGCGAGCGCGACCCGCCGGCGCTGTCCGGCCGACAGCCGTCGCACGGGCAAGTCACTGTGCTCGGCCACGCCCGCGCGCACTAGCGCGCCGGCGCAGTCCGCGGACGCGACGCGCCGGCGCAGGCCCAGCCCAAAGCGCAGATTCTCCATCGCCGTCAGATCGCCCTTGAGACCGTTGTCATGGCCCAGATAGGCCAGCTCGCTGTGATAGGCGCCTGCATCCACGGTAATGTCCGTGCCGCGCCAGCGGATGCGCCCCTGTTCGAGCGGCACCAGTCCACACAGCGCGCGCAGCAATGTGGTCTTGCCCGAACCGTTGGCGCCCGTGATCTGCAGGCACTCACCGCTGCCCGCGATAAAGGACAATCCGCGCAGTACCTGTACGTCACCACGCCACAGATGCAGGTCCTCGGCCTCGATGTCATTCATCTGGTGCGGACGGCGGGAGTCGAACCCACATACCCTTTCGGATAGCAGATTTTAAGTCTGCTGCGTCTACCAATTTCGCCACGCCCGCGGATCGCCTTCGCTCAGGCTCGCAATCGAACCGCTGCACACGCCCTGGCCGTTCCAGTTTTTCCCTTTATAATCAATATCTTAAATCCATTACTTTCATTATCTTCACCATGATGCGCGCAACCCGCCCCGGCAGCGCAATTATGCATGAGTTCCGCGCGGCGCTCTTGCGCGGCGCGTCTGTTACCAAGCGTACATACCATTGGGCGCGCGCGAACTAATCTGGGCGCCCAGCCAGCGAACGCTGGTCTTTCGGTTCGGGTCACGTTGCTCAAACCCATCGTCATTGCCGCGGCGGCGTCAGCTCTTTTCTGTACCGGCGCCCGGTCCCAGGACATCGGCTCGAGCATGTTTGCGTTCAACGGCTTCGGCACCCTGGGCGTGGTGCACTCAAGCGAAGACCAGGCGGATTTTCCGGGCTCGATCTCCCAACCGAATGGCGCCGGCTTCACTCACGCCTGGAGCGCCGATGTCGACAGCCGCCTTGGCCTGCAGCTCTCGGCCAATTTCACGCCGCAGCTCTCCGCCGTGGTGCAGCTGATTGCCGAGCAAAACTACCGCAACAGCTACCAGCCCGCGATCGAATGGGCCAACCTCAAATATCAGATCACACAGGATTTGAGCGTTCGGATTGGCCGGATCGTACTGCCGGTCTTTCTGGTGTCGGATTTTCGCAAGGTGGGTTACGCCAACCCGTGGGTACGGCCGCCAGTGGAAGTTTATGGCGTGGAGCCGCTGACCAACAACGACGGTATCGACGTCAGCTATCGCCTGCACTTTGGCGAGGTGATCAGCACCCTCGGGACCACATACGGCAGAACTTATCGCACTGACTTCGCCGCTGGCCAGAGCTCTGAGACCAAGGATTTGTGGGGCATTTTTGATAGAACTGAATACGGCGCTGCGCTGTTCAACCTCAGCTACGTCTCGGCCCACACCAGCTTGCAGCCAAACATTGCGCTGTTCGATGACTTCAGGCAGTTCGGACCGCAGGGGATCGCCATCGCAGATAAATACGAGCTGGTCAATAAGCTGGGCACGATCATCGCACTTGGGGCCAGTTATGATCCGGGCAAATGGTTCGCCATGGGTGAGTGGACAAAAATCAATACCCGCTCCTTTGTCGGACTCAGCACGGCCTGGTACGTCAGTGGCGGCTACCGCATCGGCAAGTTCACCCCGTATCTGACATATTCAGCGGTCAAGGTTCAGACCACCTCCGATCCGGGGCTGAACCTGTCGGCGCTTCCGACCTACCTGGCCGGCCCTGCCGCCGCCCTCAATGCAGGGCTCAATGACGTGCTCGGAATGCGCCCGGTTCAGCGAACCGTTTCCGCCGGCTCGCGCTGGGATTTTGCCAAGAACTTCGACCTCAAACTGCAATTCGACCACACGCGCTTGGGTCCCGGCTCGCCCGGAACATTGATCAATGAGCAGCCCGGGTTCCGGCCCGGCGGCACGGTCAATCTGTTCAGCGCCACGATCGATTTCGTGTTCTGAACAACTGCCATGCGCGATCGCATTCAACTGGCCGTCATCGCACTCGCTCTGGGACTGGCGAGCATCAGAGTCGATGCCGACGTGGTAGCGGTGGTCGGCGCCAACAGTCCCATCAGCAGCCTCAGTCGAGCCGAGGTCATGGATATCTTTCTGGGCAGGCGGACGCGCTTTCCCGACGGCAGCGCGGCAGTGCCCATCGACCAGAGTGAGGGCTCGGCTGTGCGCGATGAGTTCTACATCACCTACGCCGCCATGTCGGCCGCGCAGATCAAAGCCTTCTGGTCGAAGATCATCTTCACGGGCAGGGGCCAGCCGCCCAAGGCCGTAGCCAACGGCGATGAAGCCAAGAAGCTGGTCGCGGCAAATCTCAATGCCATTACCTACATCGAGCGAGACAAGGTCGACTCGAGCGTCCGCGTGGTGCTCGCTCCTTAGAGATGGCATTGTCACCTGGGCGAAGTGACCAGCACCATTACTGGCTCTTACGGCCCACCATACCGCATAAACTTTCCCGGCGGCTCGAACGCTCCGGCGCGGGATCTGACGGGATTTTTCGACCGCACCGAATGCGGCGCCGCGCTGTTCAGTGTCAGTTACGTGCAGGCGCGCATCAGTCTGGAGCCCCCGATTCCGATATTCGATGCGTTCAGAGAATTTGGCCCGCAAGGCGCACCACATACGGCTGGGCCCCGGCTCGCCCGGGACATTGATCAACACGCAGCCAGGGTTTCGGCCCGATGGCAGGTCAATGTGTTCAGCACCACGGTGGACTTCGTTTTCTATGGCGCGTTCGGTCGCCACATCGATCGGACAATTCTCGCCGCGAGTGCCACAATTGTGTTCGCATCGTTGGGGGCGCACGCTTGAGCATCGCGGTCGGCCTGCTTGGATTCGGCTTTTCCGCGCGCGTGCTGCACACACCGCTGATCCTGAGTTCGGGCATGAGCATCGTTGGCGTGGTGACACGCCAGCATGCGGCGGTACGAGAGGTTCTGCCTGCGGCGCGCGTGCTGGCCGATGTTGAATCCTTACTGGCTCTTGAGCGGCTGGATCTGGTGGTGATCGCGACACCCAATCATCTGCACCATGCGCACGGGCTGGCGGCGCTCGAGCAGGGCAAACACGTGGTGATCGATAAACCGCTAGCGCTGACAACGCTCGAAGCCGACGGCCTGATCGATGCCGCCGCCCGGCACGGCTGCAAGCTGGCGGTGTTTCAGAACCGCCGTTGGGACAGCGACTTTCTGACCATTGAGCGCCTCATGAGTCAGAATCTGCTCGGAACCTTGAGCGGCTTTGAAGCACGCTGGGACCGCTTTCGCCCGATCGTGGCCAATCGCTGGCGCGAACAACCTCAGTACGGCGGAGGTCTTCTGTACGATCTGGGCGCGCATCTGATCGATCAGGCGTTGTGTCTGTTTGGCATGCCGGATTGGCTGCAGGCCGACGTGTTTGCGCAGCGCGAGGCCGCGGTGGCCGACGATGGCTTCGAGATTCGTATGGCCAAGGGCAGTGTTCGAATTACTCTGGGCGCGGGATCGCTGGTCGCAGACAATGCGTTGCGCTATCGCGTGCATGGGCTCAAGGCGTCCTTCCGCAAGAGCGGCTTGGACGTACAGGAGCGGCAACTGCGGGCCGGGATGCTGCCCGATGATGCCGCGTTCGGCCTCGAGCCGGCTGAACAATGGGGCCAGCTCGTGCAGGCCGAGACGGGCCGCAGCGAAACTGTGGCGGCCGAGTGTGGCCGATGGCGCGAGTTCTACACCTCAATGCGCCGAAGCATCGAACAGGACGCTGCGGTGCCGGTGTGCGCGAGCGAAGCAAGGCGCGTGCTGATGATCATCGAGGCGGCCCGGCGCAGCAGTGACAGCGGTCATCGGATCACATTTTAGAAAATATTTAGTTATTATTAATCAATGTTTTACGTTACAAATATAATCTATTAAATCATGCACATGATTAACCTGTTGGACCCGGGAATACTGGGACCGCTGTTTGGTTTGTCAGAGTTCGGCTTGCTGCTGTGGAAACGTTCACGGGGCAGCGCACAGTCTGCCGATAGCGGCTCGCTGCGCGTGTTATGGATCGTCATTCTCGCGAGCCAGGGCTTCGCCATAGCCGCCGGCATCTTCGTACCCGGTGCGAATTCAGAATATCTGCTCCGGCTGCGCCTCCTCGGCGGCGCGCTGTTCTTTGGCGGCCTGGCGTTGCGTTGGTACGCCATTTTTTACTTGGGGCGTCTGTTCACAGTCAACGTGGCGATCGCCAGCGATCACGCGCTCATCGATGCCGGTCCCTACCGCTATATTCGCCATCCCTCGTACACCGGCGCGTTGCTGGCGATTCTCGGATTGGACATTTGCTTCGGCAATTGGCTGTCGCTGATGATCGGCGTGCTGCCGCCGCTGATGGCGTTCATGCGGCGCATTGCGATCGAGGAGCGGGCGCTGTCGAGCGCTCTGGGTGACAGCTACCTGCGCTACATGGCCCGCACCAAACGCCTGCTGCCGTTCATTTATTAGTCAGTCCATGGGCGACGACAACATCTCAGGCAAAGCTTCGGCGCGCTGGCAGAATGCGGACAGCATCGGATAGTCCGCGGTCGCGACCATGTCGGCGAGTTCGTGCTGCGTGAAGGTCCAGGCCACCGCGACGGTGATATCGGCTTGCAGCGGCCGTGCGCCAAACAACCAGCCCTTGGCCGACGCGCATTCGCGCTCGAGCAGCCCATAGGCCTTGAGCAGCTGTCCTCGCACGCGATCGAGCCAGGGTTGGTGCCGCTTGTCAGCCGGCCGAAAATTTTCGTAGATGATCTGCACGCTCTTCTCGCAGGCCGCGAGGGCCAGTCCGATCAAGCGCTGCGAGCGCGCGAGATCGGCCAGCGCCGTGGGCGTCAGCCGTCGCTCGGGCGGCGCCAGCTGATCGAGATACTCGAGCATCAGGGTCGAATCCATGAGCACCGTGTCATCGTCCAGCACCAGGCTCGGCGCCTTCACCACCGGGTTGATGGCTTCGAAGGCCTCGTAATGCCGAAACACCGACACCGATTCGTGGGTGAAGGCGATGCCCATGATTTTCAGTGACACCGCCACCCGCCGCACATAGGGCGAATCCATCATCCCAATTAAACGCATGCGCTTTCCTTTGCTGAAATCTCCCACGCGCGGCGCGCATGAAGCCTATAGCCCGAAATTGACAGTGGGCCGCATTTCAGGAGTATCATCATAAACCATGAGAGTGGCTTCAAAAATAGAAGCATCCGCTCTCGCATACTCAAGGTCCTGCGGCCGTACCCGGCACAGTTGACCCGCTCCACGTAGGAAGAATTCGCCATGATACGCAACGCCGAAAAGCCCTCATTACGTCCGGCCTCGATACTGTGGCGCAGTGCGCTGCTGGCTGCTGCCATGGCGTTGTCGCCCATCCTACCCGGCGCCTACGCCGCCGATGCCGCGCCGCCGGCATCGCAGGTACAGTTCGGCGGCCAATGCGCCGATGGGCTGGCGCAGAGCCGGCACGTCATGACCAACTGCGCGATCACCTGGACCGACAAGGACGGCAAGGACTATTGCTTCAGCAGCGATAAGGCCAAGACCGCGTTTCTGGAAAGCCCCACCGAGAATTTGCAGAAGGCGCGCGACTTCATCGCCGCCAGCAGCGTCGAATCCACCGAAAAGCTCATGCAGTATTTCGACAGCGGCGATGCCGAGACTGTGGTCAAGGGACAGATCGGCGATACCACCAAGGCCAACAACGGCGTGTATCCGCTCGACGATCCGCTCAATGGCAATCATCTCAAGCTGATCTTCGATGGCGTCGACTTCACGCGCACCATCGACGGCTACGGCTTCTTTCCGGACGTGAAATTTCACGATCAGGCGGATGCGCAGAAGAAGTACCTGATCGATTTCTGGGTGGCGCCGGCTCAGGGGCAATTGAAGGTTCAGGAAGTGCGGATCTACAAGGAGCCTCTGCAGACCGACGGTACCTGGGGCACCATGGCTCGCCAGCCCATTCCGTGGTGGTGGATTCCGGCCTCCGAACATCCCGGCCACGTGGCGCAGAAACGCGGCTGGGAAGTGATGTCGGCGGTGGAACAGAATGCCCTCATGGAGAGCGCCAAGAATGGCGGCGTGTTCAAACTCAAGGATGACAAGACCGGCAAAGTGCTGGACCTGGAGTTCATCGACACCCATCAGCCCATCCGCCAGCTCGACGACAACGGCCATTTCTTTGCCTGCACCGACTTTCGCGTGGTCGGCACCAAGGACCAGATCTACGACATCGACTTCTGGGTCAACGACAAGGACGGCACCCTGAGCGTGGAGCAGACCAAGGTGCACAAGGTGCCGGAGCTCAAAGATGGTCAGTGGGTGGAGGTGCCGCGCTATGACTGGAAGGATCTGGGCGACTCGCACGTCGTACCGTAACACCGTAGAGACCTGCCGGGATCACAGACGATGATCGGCGTGATGAGACCGGAGATCACGCGCAAACCATGGCCGGCCCGAATTTTTCATTAGAAGGAAAAGTCGCGATCGTCACCGGCGCATCGCGCGGCATCGGCCAATCGGTTGCCGCAGCGCTGGCGCATGCGGGCGCTGCGGTGGCGCTGACGGGCCGCGATCGGCAGGCGCTTGACACAAGCCATGCGGGGCTGTCGTCGCTCGGATGCACGGTCATGAGCGCGCACGCGGATGTCAGCGATATCGCGAGCATCTCGGCGATGTTCGAGCGGGTATGGAAGTGGCAGGCGCGCGTGGACATTCTGATCAACAACGCCGGTGTCGAACAGCCTTGCGCCTCCTCCGATATGACCGAAGCGCTCTGGGACCGGATCGTGGATACCAATCTCAAGGGCGCGTTCTTTTGCGCCCAGGCGGCGGCGGCGCGCATGCTCCACGGCGGCAGCATCGTCAACATTTGTTCGCTGACCTCCGAGATCGGCATCGCCGGAGCAGCCCCGTACGGAGCATCCAAATCCGGGCTCGCGGGACTTACACGCGCACTGGCCACTGAATGGGCAGCGCGCGGCATACGGGTGAACGGTATCGGGCCGGGGTACTTTCGCACTGCCCTGACCGAACCCTTTTATCAAGACGAGCAGTGGCAAGGTGCGATGTTGCCGAAGATTCCAATGCGACGCTTCGGGCAACTCGAAGACCTGGGCGGCGCGGCCGTATTCCTGTGCTCGGGCGCGGCCGCGTATATCACCGGACAGATTCTGTATGTCGACGGCGGCTATCTCGCGGCGCTGTGAGGTTGAGATCATCGCCTCACGGCGCTTTGTCTGTCAGCAGGAGAATAGTTTGCCCAGTAGCACCTCATTGATAGCATTCGTCGCGGCCGCTTTGGTGGTTCTGCTGATTCCCGGGCCCGGCGTGCTGTATGTCGTGGCGCGCAGTGTCAGGCAGGGACGTCGAGCTGGCCTGGTATCGGTACTGGGGCTATCGGCCGGTGGCAGCAGGGATCTCCGCTGTTCTCCTGGCCTCAGCGGCCGCCTTCGGCGTCGTCAAAAGCAATGGGTGCCGGCTACCTGATCTACCTGGGGATCCGAACGCTGTCGGGCGTGATCCAACAGCCGGCATGGCCGCCTCGGCGCCTCGCTCTTCGCATCGCCTGTTCATGAATGGAGTGCTGGTCAGTCTTCACAATCCGAAGATTGCAGTGTTCTTTCTGGCGTTCCTGCCCCAATTCGTAGACCCGACCCGGGGACCAATCCCGCAACAGATTCTGCTACTGGGGCTCATTTACATTGTGCTGGCGCTGATCACCGATGGCACCTACGCATTGCTGGCTGGCAGCCTCAGACACTGGCTTGGTGGGCGAGCAATGCAAGGACCGCTCCAGCGATATATAAGTGGCAGTCTCTACCTGAGTCTGGGAGTTGGTACGGCGCTCTCTGGTCGGCAGGATTAGTGCGAAGGTTTGGCGCAAAAAGTCATTAGTAAAGCGGTGTGCGAAGGGCTCCGCACGGAGGGCATCATGATGCCTGGCGCCGCGATCGATTGACCTCGCACGAAGTGTCAGTATGCGCGTCATCCGCAATGCGCCGACTGGATTTAGGGTACTGGAACCGAACGCTGCGGTATTCATGGAGAGGTCCTACACCCGCGGGTGGCCCCGAATGTGCTTCCGAAAGTAGCGAGGAACGCTTAGCCGAATCTGCAATGGCTCCAAAAGGCTGCCAGCGTCCGTCAAGCGCACGGCAGAGCTTCGCGGCGCGCTGGCTTGTCGCGTCTTTATGAACTACCTGTGATCGGCGTCGCAGTCGACTTCCTTTAAGTTTGGCTTCGGACACATAAGATCCTAATCTCCGCATTCGTATCTTGAACCTCAGTCTCGCGGATAATCGCGGCTCGCAGCTCGAGGAATCAAGAAAGTAAATAACTGTGAATTTCACAAGACTGATCAGCTGTTCAAATTGATTCACGAAACCTACTAAGAATCAATGACATATATAAAATGCCATGCTTGCGCCCCAACATAGCATTCTGGTTCTCGCATGGGCGTTAAGCGATTGCTCGCGGTCGAGAAGTATTTCCCTTCAAAGGCTCAAGACCGTCTCTGTCGATCAACTGTATCAACGCCGCAGCTGTCGAACGCCGGTGCCCTGGCGTCTCCGAGAAGCCCGAGCGCGGACACTCGGCGGTACTTGAATTCGAGAGCGTGAAGCGAGCCACGCCTTGATCGCCGATCGCGGCATCAACAGAGCCGCACCGCCCGCCGTTAGCAAGCACTCCGAACAAAAGCGACTCGCTAGGCGCATAACGCTCTTGGAGGTAACTCCCACTACGGCGGAGTAGTCGCGCTCGCGTGTCAGGGGTGTCAAAAGGTTTACGGCAAGGGTCTTAAGTTCGAGGCTCATCATCGGCGTAAAGGCCATTTGGACCGAGGGGTAGAGCCAGATCCGCTGTGCGAAGTTGAAGTGTTGGCGCCCTTGGGAATCCCGGTAGAAATGGAAATCCTCGCCAACGCTCTGCGCTCGACCCGGTTTCTCAGGAAACCTGGGATTCTTGCGGCGCGCAATTCGACGTACTCGCCCCATGGCGTGATCGATCCGCCTATTTTGGGTGAGCGCATCGCCTCCTTTGCCTTCCATAATGTCGCGAGTACGGCGCATGCTCGACCATCCCGACAGTGATACCAGCTGCCATAATTATGGCATGCAAGTATGCCACTTTTGTGGCAGACTACCAGCAGTTAATAGCGCGAAAGCACGACAAATTAGTTAGCTGTCGCGCCTTCGTAGAGGGCATTGATGAGCGAGGCCGGTAAGGCGGCCCTAGCGCGGGCTGCAATGACCGCCGTGGAGCCGCTAGTTGAGTTATTCCTGGAACTCGGTATCACTAGTCCCGAGGTCGAGAGCTTGCTGCGTAGCGCATTTGTGCATAAGGCACGCGAATGGGTGGCCCAACCGGGCGAGGAAAGCCCCTCGGATGTCCGCGTCGCGCTGGTGAGTGGCGTGCATCGCAATTTTGTGCGGAGCATTCTGGCCGAGCCGCCTCGGATAGCCGCCGCGCGTGAACACAAGGGGCACCGAGCTGGCCGGCTGCTCGAAGCGTGGCATACAGATCCCATTTACCTCGATAGCAGCGGTAAGCCACGAGACCTATCGGAGAAGGAGCAGGAACCTAGTTTTTTCACGCTCGCGAGCACGTACGTGTCGGGGGCCGCCCCCAGTGTAGTGCTTGAGGAATTGCAGCGGGCCGGGCTTGTACAGAGGCTGTCCGAGCATCGCGTTCGGGTACGCGGCCGCACTTATCGCATGCATGGTCTCAACGCTAGCACCATGGGCGCATTGGGCGAGCACGCCAGGGCCCTCCTGGAAACTCTCACGTATAATTTGCATCAGCCCGAAGCGCAGCGCTTCTGCGACTCAATGCCCTCGATCGAAGTCGACGCAGCCAGAGCCCCTTTCGTTCGCGACCTCATCGCGCGTCGTGCAGGCAACTTCCTGGCGGCAATGGGGCAGGAGTTAGCCTTGGAGGCGCGCGTGTCGCGTCGTCGGAAATCGGGTAACCGCATCCGGATCGGGCTCACGACCTTCGAGAGCGAGCAACGAATCACGAAGAGAAGGTTGAAGTAGCAGTGACGAGGCAGACGGCAAGTGGCGGGCAGAGCCCAGCAAAAAGGCGAAAAGTATCCGCAGCTCCATCGACCGAGGAGCATGCGGAGAAGCTTCTGCGCGAAACCCTAGCGCGAGAGTTCCTTGGCGTGTGCATGGCAGCATTGACGACCTATGGCTTGACTCCTCGTCGCCTGGCCGCGCTTGCGCTTGAGGCCGCAGCAGAGCCATCAGGACACATCAGAAGCGCCGTCGAGGTACTGGCCGAAGCTCAACGGCTTACCGACACCATGAATAAATGGGTCGAAGATCCGGCATACCGGGACGCCACGGGGCGTCCGGCCGTGCTCTCCATTCGCGACGCCGGTGCTTGCGATTTTGCGTCCCTCGCCCGTGAATTTTTCCCAAAATGCGATGTCGCGGACGTCGTCATACTCGGATGCAACGCCAATGTGTTGGAGCGAGTGGGAGCCGACAAGGTAGCGCTGCTGAACAGCACTGTTCTCTTCACAGGCAACTCCATGCCTATATTGGCCTATTCAATACGCAGCGTGCGGCGCTTTCTATTAACAGCAGATGTCAATCGCCGCGTCGGCTCTGCCGTGCCCGAAGGCTGGCCGGATCGGACCTCATTCGTAGAAGTATCGGAAGATGATTTCCGAGAGTTTATAAAGATCATCCGACCACAGATCAGCGATTTAATAGAAATGAGTAATCGCTGGCTTTGTCAACGCTCTCGTATTCCCCGAAATCGCGTGAAAAAAAAGAGGGTGGCCGGAATGCAGGTGTTCGTCTTTCGCGAATAGAGCGAAGCCCAGAAGAATTGACCAGATTCGAACGCAGAAAACTGTAGCAGCGGCCCACTGCCCGAGACGCACGTGAATAGATGAGGTTATTCGACATTCGGTCCGCTCTGACTCCCTTTCTCGGTCGACAAGTCTAATGTATCGTAAGCGCAGGGTAGACCACGTACTTGCAAGGCAGGGATAATGCGTGTATCGGCAATCCCAATACGGAAGCAAATCGCATGGTGCTAATTCAGGATAAGAAGCAGTCTGGGGTAAGTTTTTGGTACCCGTTTGGCTTCAGGCGGAGCGAGGTAGTTAAGACTATCGAGTGGGAAAGATATGGGAAATGGCTGGCTGCCAGAGCCAGTCTCAAGCTTGTGCTAATCGTCTGTGGATTACTGTTGTTCAGCGATCGGTTTTACACTGACAATCGCTTTAACCTATTTGGCGTGGTTGTATTGATTTCGACGGCTGTAAGCGTCTGGGCATTCATTCCGCGGAGGACAATCGCGGTCCCGTCCATAACGTCGGTGAGGCTGCTCCCGCTGGCCGGCGTCGAATTTGCCGGAACATTTTTCTCACTGGGAATCATGATTTTGGTTTTCGTAGGCCAATCTGACAGTGTAGCTGTCGGCGCACACGGTTATGAACTTGCACAGTTTTG
>Ga0302324_100007084_pt1 | contig 23952 bp, 21 predicted proteins | sample Palsa_T0_1_FD_201949 | JGI IMG/M metagenome (GOLD analysis project Ga0302324, IMG submission 201949) | Peat permafrost microbial communities from Stordalen Mire near Abisko, Sweden - Palsa_T0_1 | ecosystem: Environmental > Terrestrial > Soil > Palsa > Peat permafrost | place: Sweden: Abisko... | reverse complement strand
CCAGCCTCACGGTCACGGCATCCAATAGCGACGCCATGAAGTTGTACGAGGGTGTGGGCTTCACTACCATCCGCAAATTCTCCGCCTACGTTTGGGAAGGATTCTGAATGTTCAATTGGCTTTTCTCGGACCCTCTGACGGCCGGCTCGAAGGCCCCCGACTTTTCGCTGCCAGGCCAGGATGGAAAAGCCGTCCGGCTATCCACGCTGCGCGGCAAGAACGTCGTGCTGGTCTTCTATCCGGGTGACGATACCATGGTTTGCCGCAAGCAATTGTGCGAGTTTCGCGATCAATGGCAGCAGGCCCGCAAGCGCAACGTGGAGGTTTTCGGAGTCAATCCAGCGAACGCCGAGAGCCATCGCAAGTTTCAGGAGAAATATCATTTTCCATTTCCCCTGCTGGTGGACGACGGTCAAAAGGTTGCCGAGCTGTACCACGCCAACGGCTTGTTCATCAAGCGCACTGTATACCTGATCGGCCCGGACGGCGTGATCCTCTACGCCAAGCGCGGGAAACCCGACCCCGCCGAGGTGCTGGCCGCGGCGCGATAAGCGCTCCTTTTATTTCGTCGATGGCTAGGCCGAAGTGGCGGAGCTGCCCTCTTTGCCGTTCAGAACGCTCGCGATGGTTTTGCGCCACGTTTGCGGACCGGCCGGACTATGCACGGCTTCATCGACACCTAGCTGCTTCAAACGTCCTAAGAATGTTCCATCGAAAAAGCTGCTGGCGGCGATGATTTTTGTCGTTTTGGGGACCCGGTGGATCAGGTGTCCGATTAAAGCCAAGCCGTCCGGAAATTCCAGATCGACGATGGTGAGATCTGTCTGGGAGTTCTTTGCATTCAGGATTTCGACCGCCTGCCGTGCGTGTTTCGCTTGATGCAGTTCGTATTTCGCGGCTGCCAGCGCGCTCTTGAGATCCCCCATCAGGGTTCCATTTTCGGCAACCACCAGGATGGCTGGTTTGGGACTTGACTTCTCTGACATGGTTGGAATTTGGCCTAGAAATCTCGCAATTGAGTATGAAAGAGTACCTAACGAGCACCAGAATAATCTCGAATCTCCGTTATTGTCAATAGAAATCGGTACGAAAATTAACAGAATAATTTCAATTCGCGTGCGGCTTTACTCTTTTCCCGCCTAGCCTTTAGCGTGCTAGTATAAAAGGCGAGTGACTGTCCCGGAGGTGACCATTTCTGCTGCTTCCGGAATCCTTGGCCGCGCCGAAGAACAGCAGCGTCAGGCGCGACACGGGACAGTCCATTCACATCCGGCGGGTCAGCGGTGAACGGGAATCATTACCGACCCCACCGCGCCGAGTTCCGCATCGAAGACGATCGCACGGACCTGGCGGACGGCAGGTCCAAGGGAAAGACCTTCGCGGAGTCGAATCTCGCCGTGCGCGGCTGTCTCGAATTGCTCCGGCGTGAGGGTGACCGTCGTCGGAGGCGAGGGCTGGCTCAAATCTTCGCCGTAGGGGACGAACACCACGGAGACCTTGCCAGCCTCATGATCCTGGGCGAGGCGCGGGAGCAGGTCCGCCGCGTCGATCCGGATTTCAAAATTCATGTTTTGCGGGTTTCCAGGATCGGGCGAAACACTCGCCCGTACTCCGATGTCGGTAGCATCGAACGGACTATGCGCGGCAGCTTCAACCTCCCTCTGCATTTCGCGGGAATGCAATGTGTCGGAAGCGAGACCGCCCGGCGAGACCATCGCATAGAACTCATGTTCCGTTTGTAAACGCACTTCCTTACGCCCGGAAGTTACCCGAATTTTGTGATGTTTCCCATCGGAATTTAGCGACGTCGAGTAATAAGCGATCTCGTAATTCGCGCGGGAATCGGTCCTGGCCTGCTGGATCGCCTCGCCGGCACGGTCGCTCGTATACTCTCGCCCGCCCGTAATGCTGGTAAATTCCTGGAGCGTCTCGACGCTGGTGGTACCTACCCCTTCCGCGGCCCCAGCCATGGACTGGTCGACGGTGTACACCGCTATCTGCGCCTGCTGCAACGCTTCGCAAAGCGACTGTACCGGTTTCGTAAAATCCAGGCGCCCTTGCCCCGAGATCGAATACCCATAGATCGGAAAGCCATGCGTCACCCAGACAAGATTCTTACGTCCCGATGCTTCTCCCATCTGCCCGCCAAGCTCCTCCATCGCCTTCACGGTCAAGTCGAAACGGACCTTGATGTCACGGTCGTCGACCGGTTTTATGCCGAACAGTTCCTTGATCGCGGCCTGCATCAGGGGGCCGATATTCCGTGTCCACGGTTCGGCGGCCGGGGTCACGACCGTGTCAGGCTTGGGCAGCGGACGAACGGGATACAGGTTGCCGCGAGGGGTCAGAAAATATACGTACAAATCCTCGCTCGATTCGAGATTCTTCAGGGCGTCGGTAAGCTCGCGGCCGACCACCGAGTCACTCATGATACGGTCGCTCAGCAGATCGACCAGGACCACGGTAATGTGTGGGGCGGCGCCGGCGCGGTTCGAATACTCGCCGGGAACTGGCTTGGCCGGTGGTGCCTGCCCGCCCGTGAAACGAAAAAAGGCGATGTCGCGCGGCTTCCCATCCTCCTGAAGCTGTAAATCCGCGCTGTGCAGTCCGGTCACCGGCCGGCCCTGCGCATCGAGCGCCACGACATTTAATTTGATCAGTCTGGCAGGTTGGATCGGCTTGGACCCGGCGGCGACGGCAACGGCCCAGAGAAGAATCGCGGCAGCTACAAGGACGCGCTTCATATCCCGATGATACACCCTCGCGCTGTTCAATCCCGCGCGCGGGTGAAGTATAAGCCCGCGGCGCAATCGAGCTCGGCGGGGTCATTTCGGGCGCGCGGTCTTCGTATTCGCTGCGCCAGATCAGGATATCGATTAAATCCGAGGGATAGCAGGCTTTCAACGCCTGGCTGTGATGCCGGCACAATTCCACGAAGTAGCTGGCGGTCGGCGCGTCGCAGGCTATCCGGCGAGCGCGCAACACCCGCGCCAGGATTTCACGAAAAGTCGGCTCGCTCACCGGCTCCACATAGATCTTGTTGTGGATGCGCCGCAGGAAAGCCTCGTCGGCAAGGTCCGTGGGGTCCAGATTGGTGGCGAAAACTACCATGACTTCGAACGGGATGCAAAGCTTTTGCCCGTGCTTGAGCGTGAGGTAGTCTACCCGCCGGTCGAGCGGCACGATCCAGCGGTTCAACAGGTCGCGAGGCGAGATGACCTGGCGACCGAAGTCGTCGATCACCATAATGCCGTTGTTCGCCTTCATCTGCAGCGGAGCTGCATAAACGCCCGAAGCGCTGTCGGCGCGCAGCTCGAGCATCTCCGAAACCAGCTCCCCGCCTACGGTTACGCACGGGCGATGGCACAGCACCCAGCGCGCATCCAACCCGTCGGGCTGCTGGTCGAGCGATCGGTGCGGGACTGGGTCGAATACGGTGACGATGTGGCCACTCAACTCCAGGGCATAGGGGATCACCACCGCATCCTCGTAGACGCGGAGTAGGCGCTCGGCCAGGCTGGTCTTGCCGTTGCCGGTCGGCCCGTAGAGGAACATGGCTCTCTGCGAGACGAGCGCGGGACCTAATTGGTCGAGCAAACTGTCGGGAACCACCAGGTCGCCGAGGGCTTTACGCAAGGCTTCGCGATGCACATGGATGTGCGCCACCTGAGCGCGCACGGCCCGATTGTATTCTTCCATGGAAACAGGAGCCGGGCCGGCGTAGGATGAAAATGTTGCGCGCTCGGCCGCCAGAATCTTGCCGATGCTGGTGAGGCAAAATGCGTAGTCGTCGCCCTGGATGCCTTTCACATCCAGACACTGCTGCTGCCGCAGGTGACGGAAGGTGGGCTCCAGCACCGTCATGGGCAGCTTCATGCGCTGCCGCAGTGAGCTCAGGCTGGACTGGCCCTCCTCGCGGACCGTCCGCAGAAACAGGTCCTGGACCAGGCTGGCCGGGATGTCCAGAGCGGCCAGATTCTCCGGCGGAGCGGGCCGGAAGGCAACGGATTCAGGCCTGGAGAGGAGCATCGTCAAGGCAGCGTTTCCTCCCCGGCCCGGCGAGCGACAGTGGGGTGGTAAATTCGACACCCACGGAATACTTCAGACCATCACGGGTACAGTATCGAACCGAGGCGTTGCCCAAGGAGCCATACTGCGCGGAGAGTAAGGCGATACTGGCTCGCGCCGGTACTGGCACGTCGGTTTCGAGACGCGCTCCCTCCGCGGACAGATCCAGGCATTGCGCCGCCAAACTCTTCTGACGGCCCGCCGGGTCGTTCCAGAGTACCCGCACGACGCCTTGAAACCTGCGGCGTTGGTGCCTCCTGAGTTTGGCTTTCGAGTGCTCTGGCGTCGTCATTGTACCCGTAGATCATCTAGTACAACGTCCTGAAAGTTCTTTATAGAATCAGAAGCTCTGTAGCGTCACGCTTCAGCGTGCCGCTGTGGGCTTCAGCCCACAGTTTCGCGCACCGCGCCGCTCAACGGGCCCCCGGCGAACTGAAGTTCGCCGCTGCACGCTAAAGCGCGCGCCACAGGGCAGGCAAAATATCATAAATAACTTTCGGAACGATGTACTAGTGTCCGGGATACGCCGGGAATCTCCAGGAAAATCGACGTGACTGAAACATGATGCGTTGAGCCCGGCAACCGGCGCTCAACATTTCAATGCACGATTTCAGTTGCGGGCTAATCCCGAGCGTTCCGGTACAGGTGCGGCGTCGAAGTACTCGATCCAACTCGTCATCATTTCCTCTTCGCTCTTGTCGCCCCAGCGAATGGCTTGCGTAGGATCGGGGTTGGCGGGATTGTTAGGGCTGTTGTCATAATGCGCCGTGACAATGAGGCGGCTGTTCTTCTCCACATACAACGGCTCTTTCAACCGGTATACCAGCTGCCAATTGAAATCGTAATGCGGCACTATCAGCAATATCTCGCGTTGGCCGCTGGGGCGCACGAGTTCATAAGTGACATCGTGCGCCCGGTAATGCATGTGCGGAGTAATGGAGAGCAGCAGCTTCTCGCGCTCGAACGTGTAGCAGCGTTTCACCTCATGGTTTGCCGCGCCGGCGGGAATGCGGAAGAAGAAGTTGCGCAAGTCCATGCGCCGCAGAATGCGCTCCGGCGGCGATGAAGCCAGATAGAGGCCCACGCTGGTCCGGTCGGTCTGCGGACTCGAGCTGGGAGCGTAGTGAATCACGAATTCGAGGTTCGATCCCGGCGGAATCCACTTCGCCGAGCCATCGGGAAAGGCATCCGGCGCGCGGCCCGGCAAAAATGACGCCAACGCACCTTCCTGAAAACCGCGCAGATACGGAAGATCAGGCGCGTCCGAGTCGCAAGCGTTGTCCACCACGGGCGCATCCATGCGCACACGCGTCAGCTTGCCGTCGCGAATCAAGAACGAGTTCAGCGCCGTCATGGATTCGATGGAGGTAGAACCGGCCTCCGACGCGTCAGCCACGACGCTTACGTGGACATGGTGCACGACTTTGCGGTTGCCCGGCCGGATCTCGGCCGCGCGGATCCACTTGCCCTCGGTGAAATTCGTCGGGACGACGAAATGCTGATAGGCGTCTTGACCCGGTTGGACCCGAAAATCCTCGCCAATGTCAATTACGATATCCGGCTTACCCAGCCGCCACCCTTCGATGAAAACCGGCGTGGGCGGGAGGTCGCGGGGGTCACCCTCGGAAGCGCCGCCATCGACCCAGGCCTTGATGGTTTCGACCTCCCTCTCCGAGAGTCGGGCGTCGTTGGCGAAGCTGCCGGCGTGCGGGTCCGCAAACCATGGCGGCATCTTGCGAGCCAGCACCGCTTCGCGGATTGCTTTCGCCCACGGGCGTGCCGATCTGTAATCCAGCAGCGACATGGGCGCAACATCGTTTGGGCGGTGGCATCCGGCGCATCGGGCGAAGAAGATGGGGGCCACGTCTTTGGTAAACGTCGCGGAAAACGCCAGCGGTGCGACCAGGAGTCCGAAGGCCGGAATCAAACCAGTCATGTGTGCATGATACAACAGCCCGCAAGCGTCCCTGACACTTGCCTCTACTGATCCGCGTACCTTTTGGCCGTCGCGAGATCCCGGCGCAACTCCTCCGCCGTGCGGCGCGGACCGTATCCGGGGGTACCGCGCTGGATGCGCCAACCCTCCTTCAGCGGGCCTGCGTCTACCGTATCGAAGCCGAACTGGTCGAGCAAATGGGTGACCGCGGCCTTGGCGCCTTTGTCGTCGCCGGCGATGACCAATGCGCGACGATTCTTCGCGCCAGCCGGCTGCCCATCGGTGGTGAGCTGGGCGGCGTAGATATGGTTGAATGCCTTGACGACTTTCGAGGTCGGCAGGTGCGCTTGCAAGAGTTCGGCAGTGGTGGTCGACTCGTCGTCGAGCTCTGGGATGTGGCCGTCACGTTCAGGGTAGTAGTTGTTCGTGTCGATCACGATCTTGCCCGCCAGCGGCTCGATCGGAACTGCCTTGTAGTTCTTCAGCGGCACCGAGACGACCACGATGTCTCCGGCCTTTGCCGCGTCGACCACAGTTGCCGCGCGAGCTTTTGGTCCAAGCTCCGCGACCAGCCCGGACAATGTCCCTGGCCCGCGCGAATTGCTGATCACCACGTCGTAGTCATTTGCCACCGCAAGTCGTGCGATCTGGCTTCCGATATGTCCGGCGCCGATGAGTCCGATGGTCTTCATACCTCTTAATATAGTCTTCCAGGGCTGTGGGTTGTTGAGCTGGAGCTCGATCGGATCACCCCATTCACAGTCTGTTCATCTGATATGGTGGACAATAGTTGTTCAGGATACTCCCGATTGACGATATTCTCTATGCGACGGCGTTACTTGACATTTGCGGCACGGATCACCGTCTTCGCAGCCATCGGGTTGGCACAGACGCCGCCCGCGTCTCCGTACAAGGTCGTCAAGAAAGTCAAGGTTGGCGGCGCTGGCGGTTTCGACTATGTCTATGCGGACGTCGACGGGCGGCGCTTGTACGTCCCGCGCCCCGGAGCCAGCGGTGCCCGGATCATGGTCTTCGACCTGGATTCGCTGGCCTCGGTGGGTGAGATCCCCAACGCCAACGCGCGGGGTGTGGCTGTCGATCCCGAGTCGCATCACGGCTTCGGTAGCAGCAAACCGGTGGTGATGTGGGACACCAATACCCTTGCGACCATTAAGACCATCAATGTGGATGGCGGGCCTGACGGCATCTTGTTCGATCCGTTCAACGAGCGCGTCTACGTCTTCAGCCACCGCGCGCCCAACGCCACCGTGATCGATGCGAAGGATGGATCGGTAGTGGGCACCATCGACCTGGGCGGTGCGCCGGAACAGGCTGTGACCGATAAGAAGGGCCATATCTACGTCGACATCGAAGATAAGGACAATATCGCGGTGGTAGACGCCAAGACACTCAAGGTGACGGCGCACTATAGTCTCGCAGGCAAAGGCGGTGGGCCCGGCGGCCTGGCGCTGGACGACGAGAATCATGTTCTCTTTGCCGCGTGCCACGAACCAGCCACCATGGTGATACTCAACGCCGAAGACGGCAAAATCATTACTACCCTGCCAATCGGCCAAGGCGTGGACGGCGCGGGATTCAATCCGAACACCATGGAGGCGTTCAGTTCGCAGGGTGATGGGACTTTGACGGTCATCAAGGAAACCAGCCCGACCAAATTCGTGGTCGAGCAGAACGCAGCGACCGAGCGCGGTGCCAGGACCATGACCATCGATACCAAGACAAATCTGATCGTCACGATTACCGCGCAGTTCACGCCGCCGCCGGCAGGGGAACGGCGAGGCCAGATGGTGCCCGACACATTCTCCATTATTGTCGTTGGAAAGTAACACTCTTAGTCACAATCAGGTTCAGTAAGCCAAGACCGACTGCGGGCCTGAGAGTGCCGGGAGGGTTTTCCAATGCGAATTCTGCTTTATGACCCCGATAACGGCGTGACCGCCAACTTCATGCCGTACCTCTGGATGTTTCTCCTTCAGACGCTCACGCCAGCGGGACCGAAGTGCTGCCGATCGATGGCAACACGCAGCCGATGAGCGACGCCGAGACTGTGCGTTTCGTGCTCGCCAAGGGTATCAGGCTGGTCGGGATTGGCGCGATGACCCGCATGATCGCGAAGGCTTACCGGGTGGCCGATGCCATTCGCGCAGCGGCTGTACCGGTCGTGACGGGCGGACCACACACAGAGCTTCAACAAACCAAGCGAGTACGCCGCAGTGTTGGAACGCTTGGCGCGGCGGAACATTTATGCCATCGCCTCGTTCATCTTCGGCTTGGACAACGCCAAGCCGGGAGTTGCCGAACTCACCCTGAGCCAGATTCACAAATAGCCGCCGGTGCTGCCGGTTTTCGGACAGATCACGCCATTCCCGGCCACACCCGCCCGAGCATGTCCCGGTCCCGCCTGTGCCTGCCATGCCAAAGAGCTTGCCGTCGGCGGCCACCAGGCCTCCCGGATATCCGCCGTCAGCGCCGCTCTGGAAGCGCCAGATCACATCCTCGGTCCAGGCTCCGTCTGCCTGAGTCGGCCGCCTCAGCTGGTAGATCATCCCGCAGCCCGCATAGGATGCTACAAAGCAGGGGCCTGCTCCGCCGTAGGTTGTTGTGCCATACAGATTAGCAGCCCGATCGAGGACCAGGGGCGTTATCTCAGGATAATAACCGTCGCTGCCAGCCTGGAAGCTGTGGAGGACGGTCTCGGTCTGGCCAAATAGCAATGGGCCCGCACCGATCATGAGAGTGAGCAATGCGGCTATTCCAGCGTTCATATTCAGGCGCCTCCTGGCGGTCGTACAATGTTACATCACCAAAAAGCGCCAGCGGGGACCGTCCAGTCCAAGAACATCGCCACATTTCCCGAGCTTAAGGAGATCCCAAGTGATCGTTACAGCCACCAATCCCGATGCGGATCCTCAGCTCCGACGCAATTCTCTCGGTCTTCCAGAACTGGTGTTCCAGGGAGTCACCCACATCGCACCGGCTACCAATATCGTATTTACCTTTCCGATCATCGCCCTCAAGGCTGGGCCGGCCATGCCGCTCTCGTTCCTGCTCTCCACCATCGTCTGCCTCTTTATCGGGAACACCGTATCCCAGTTTTCCCGGTACGTGCCGTCGAGCGGGGGCTACTATTCGTTCGCCACGCGCGGACTCGGGAGCCGCGGCGGTTTCATGGCGACCTGGAGCTATCTGATCTATGAGATGCTCGGGGCGGCCGGAAGTACGGGTTTTCTTGGCTACCTTATCGCGGAAATGTTGAAGGTGCAGTTCCATGTGAACATCCCATGGTGGCTTTTCGCGTCGGTGACAACTGCCCTCATCTGGATGCTCACGCACCATGGCGTTCAACTTTCGGCCCGGATCACAGCGCTCCTAGGCGGCCTCGAACTGTTCATCATGTTGGCGCTTGGGATTACCTTCCTGATTCATCCCGGACCCGGTTCCAGCTATCTTGCGCCGCTAACACCTTCTGCATCGCCGCATCACTTCGGGGGCATCCTGGCTGGCATGGTTTTCTCCATCCTCGCGCTTAGCGGCTTCGAGGCCCCGGCGCCGCTCGCGCAGGAAGCCCGCCTTCCCGGCAAGTTTGTCGGCCAGGCGATCATGCTCTCACTGGGTAGCATCGGTGTCTTCTACATCTTTACTTCCTATGCGAGCGCCATCGGCTGGGGCACCGGCGACATGGCCGCTTTTGCCTCCAATGCCAATCCGTATTACGTTCTCGGCCACGCGCTGTGGGGCGCAAGCTGGTGGTTCGTCGTGCTCGCCATCGTCAACAGCGCCGTAGGCGGCGGCCTCGCCTGTACCAACGCCGCGTCGCGGGTGATGTACACCATGGGTCGGGCGGGCACACTCCCTGCAAGGTTCGGGCGTATCCATCCTATCTACCGGACACCTACGTTCGCGATCGCCTTTACGCAGATAGCTGGAATGGCGGCAATCTTACTGGTGGGCTTGTTGTTGCGCCCTGACTACATCTTTGGTTTCCTTGAAACCATTGCGACACTTGCGGTCATCGTGCTCTACGTCATGGCGAACCTGGCCTTAAGTCGCTATATGCGCAACGAACAGCAGGCTAATTTCAGCGTATGGCAACACGTAGCGGTCCCATGGGCCGCAACCCTGGCTCTGCTGCCTGTCATGGTTGTCACTGTCTACCCGGAACCAGCCTGGCCTTACAACTTGACGCCCTACCTGTTTTTGGTGTCGCTCATGGTCGGATTTGCCTATATGCAATGGCGCGAATGGCGCAATCCAGGAGTCCTTCGCCGAGGCGCAATGATGCTCATTCGTAGCGGAAACGCCGCAGAGGGACAGGCGGAACGAAACGAATCCGCAGGCGACGATCTCGCTCTCTGATACGCCCAGTGTCGGTTTCGTTGGTACACTCAAGAGGTCAACAGATGACACGGATCACCGTTATTCTCTTAACAGCCTGGAGTCTCTATGCGATGAGTTACAGCACTACGTTCCCAGCCGCGGAAAACCCGATCTCTCAAGGAGATCGTTGGTACAACGGCGCACAAGATGGCATCGATTGGTGCAATGTACAGACCACTATCGGCTACGCTTGGGCTGTAGGACCGTGCCCGGCAGGCTATGCCGATCCGACCGCTGTCCTGAAAGGCACGTGGGGGCCAGACCAAACAGCGCAAGCCACGGCCAGGATTGGGACGACTAACTCATCTTACTATCAGGAGATCGAGCTGCGCTTACGCTCGACCGTTAGTGCTCACAGGCTCTCTGGATACGAGGTGAACTTCGGCGTCTCACATGCTTACCTGGAGATTGTCCGGTGGAACGGGCCACTGGCGGACTTCACCTACCTCGGATCAAGTTGCAACTACCCGTCTATATGCGGGCGGGTGACAGGATTTAGAATTCATAACGGAGATGTCGCCAAGGCAACCATATCCGGCAGCACGATAAACGTATATGTCAACGGCATGCTCAGGGCCACCGCAACAGATGCCACTTATGCAACAGGTAATCCTGGAATCGGATACAACTTCGGATGTGAGGGGACCTACGCTAATTTCGCGTGGCAGAACTTCTCAGCCACCGATGTTGTTGGGGCGATGAACTTACACCCGAAAAAATGAAGGACTGAAGCGGGTGACTGAAATCGCAAGATGTCGTTATGGATTCTCCGGAAAATTCTCCACCAGCATCAGGTCGCTGCCCGAGGACTCCCGCTGCGGATACAGAAGATGCCGCTGATCGGGCGACAAACTTAGCCCAACGGTCATTTGCCGGTCCGGATGAAAGAATGCGGAAACCTTTCCCGTTTCGAAATTCAGAAACTCGATTCCAGTCGAGTTCTCGCCTCCCGCGAACAACACGCCCCTGGGCGTGACATTGAATCCAAATTCGTAGACTCTCGGCAACACCTGCGTTTCCACCCCGCCGTCCGCCGGTACACGGTAAAGCGGGCTGTCGCCATCCTCGCGGGAATAGAACACCCATTGGCTGTCATACGACTCGAACGCGAGGTAGCCGCCATGCCGGGTGATCTGTCGCGCATTGCCGCCATTGGCATCCATCTTCCAAACCTGGTTGCTGCCACTGCGGTTGGACATGAAGTAGATCGACCGCCCGTCGCGCGAGTAACTTGGAACACCATCGGTAGCCGGATCGCGTGTGAGACGCTCGGGAACACCGCCCCCGGCAGGCAGACGGTACACCTCAAATTGGCCTTCTTTGTTGGAATCGAAGACGATCCACCGCCCATCCGGGGACCAGCGCGGACTACCGGTGATAGGCGCATTGAAGGTGGTGAGGCGTACGGCGTTCGAGCCATCCGCTTCCGACATCCAAATCTCGGATGCACCCGAGCGCGTGGAGTGGAATACGATGGACTTACCGTCGGGCGAGTATTGAGCGTTGTAATCCGTGTGAGTGGAGGAGATCAGGCGCACGGGCGGTCCCGCGGGTTTGAAGTCAGGCGTGAGATCCAGCCGCCAGGTATCTACCCGAAAAATCCTGCCGACGGAGAAAGCCAGCCGGTTTCGCCGCCGGGAGAGAGCCGGTTGATAACAGGAGTTGGTGGAACGAAACAATGGGCGCGGCTGTCCTGCTACCGTGAGCGGCAGAAGCCACAGACTGGCAACATCATCTTTTATCCCGGACGAATATACGATGGCCGTTCCGTTGGGAGTGAAGGCGGGCATGCCGGTCCAGCGATGGTGCGCGGTGAGCGGCTGTGGCTCGCCATCGGGTCGCAGATCATCTTTCAGCTTCAGCCGGTAGAGTTCGGACGTGCTGCCCAGATCGCGCGAGAATATAATGCTCGCGCCATCGGGCGCAATGGCCGGTTCGAAGTCGCCCCAGTTTTCCCGAGGTGGCCTGGTCAGGCGCCGCATTTCTCCGGTATTCACATCGATGGCTGCGAGCCCGACAGGTCCCGGCTCGCTTTCATATGCTGAAGTCACGATCCAGCGATTGTCCGGCGACCAACTCAGGGAATCCATCGTGCGCGGGTCCTCGGAGATGACCTTTTCGTGCCCGCCAATCGGTGGAATCAACAGGATCTGGGTCTTACCCTTCGCCGGGAATCGGCGGAAAGCGATGAATCGGCCGTTCGGCGACCAAGCCGGCGATGCATTCTGCGACGGGCCTTTGGTCAGCCGCAGGGGCGAGTCCGAGCCGACCATTTTCACATAGATATCCCAGTGGTTCTGTGAGGGTCCGTCCCAGGCATATGCCACCTGATCGCCATCCGGCGAAAAGGTTGGATCGCTTTCGGATCCCAAATCGGAAGTCAACGGAACCGGGTCCAAAACGGGGAAGTCTGAACGCCGGAAGACCACCCAGCGTGCCAACGCAACCCCTACGACGGCGACGAGCACCACCAATAAGGTGACTGCTCCAATCCAGCGGGAACGCGTGCTGGGCGCCGGACCGCCGCGTTCCTGTTCTTCCGCCAGAACATCCGCGGGAGCGTCGGTCTGCCAGCTGCCGGCCCACCAGGCATCCAACTCGGCCTTATAGGCAAACACCGAACCCTGCCGGTCCAGCCGATGAACGGGCAAACCGCTGACGCGTTCCCAGCGCTGTACAGTTCGTACACCACGCTTCAGGTAACCAGCGATCTCTTTCCAGGAATCCAGGCGATCTTCGGGACCAGGTGAAACAGAGGCGGGCATGAGTGATCACCGATCGCCGGGAGCAGACTACCGGACCGTTGGTGAAAAAACACACCCGGTTCGCCAGCAGCAATCGGACTTCAAACAGTAAGACGACTCCGCCCGAGGAAAGTTAGGTTTGCCGAGGGGGCAGCGCCAATGCGTGCCAAATCGTGCCATCTCCGCACAAGTGATTGAAGGCACTAGTCGGCGCATACCGCTGCCGACAACGGCGGCGTATGAAAGGCATGATCTGGACAATTGTGCTGGTAGTCTTCGGCGGCGGCTTCTTCGGGCCGCAAATGAATTGGATGGCTCAAGGGGATCGCGCGCTCGACGCGGGAAACCCACGCCAGGCCGCCGCCGCATTTGCGCGCGGGCTCGACGTACGTCTGCGAACGGGAGCACCAGCCGAGGAGCTAGGGCACCTCCGCGTAAGGTTGGCGACAGCGCTCATGGAAGCGGGGCAGGATAGTCAGGCCGAGGCCGTTCTTCAGGAAGCTGGGAAATCGGTCGCGCTCGTCGCCGGCGGCCTGGCGCGCGCCGAGCTTTTGAACGTCTGGAGCGCTTTGCATTTGAAACGAGGACAATTGTCCGCCGCGGAAGGGGAATTGCAAGACGCCTGGCGGATAGCGGGGCAATTGCCCGAGGCGGGAGACCTCCGTCCAACGGTGTTGCACAATCTGGCAGCCGTGGAGATGCGCACTGGGCGTTATGCCGAAGCGCTCGGCCGCGAGAGGGAAGCCATACGGGTGTGGGAGCGCGCGCTCAACCCCGACGACCCCAACCTGATCCGGGCTTACGCAAGCCTGGCTTCAGTCGAGTACATGATGGGTCACCCCCACGAGGCCAAGGCCGCCATGGAGCGGGCACTCGCATCGGCCGCAAGGACCTATGGCCCTACGCACACTCTCATGGCCGATTTGCTCGAAAGCGACGCGCTGATCCTCGACAGGTTGAAGATGAAGAAGCAGGCGCGGCAGGAGCGGACTCTTGCCCGTGAGATCCGGGGTGGCGTAGCGAGTACAAGCGACGATCTTTGGATCTGGAATATTCACGAGGCAGCGGATACCCAGGTGCACCTGCGGACGAAGTAGCATTTGTTCCGGACTCGTGGCATGGCAGTCTGCAGTATGATGGGTGCCGATCATATAGGAGGTCTGCCATGAAGCTATTCGGAGCCCTACTGAGTGCGGTACTGTGGACCGCACTAGCCGCCGGAGAGGAAGTGAATTGCGACCTGAGCGGATACAAAGCACAGGACGGACTGAAGGCAGAGATGCGCGCCGGGGTGCTGGAGTTGACCTGGCGTGGCGATCGCCAGAATGAGCTGCGCGCTGCGTTCGCCGTTCGAAACGAGCAGCCAATGGTGCGGGAACTGGCCGTACATAAGAGCGGCGGCAATTGGATTGTACTAGGCCAGAATCTGACGTCCGAGTTCCAGGTCACCAGCGGCATCCGCCGTCTTTCGAGCCAACAAACGGCCCCGTTGAAAGAGCTTGGATTAGCTCTCACCCCGGAATTGATCGAGCGCGAAAAGTGGAATGCGTTTTGGGACGCGCCGTTGATGGTGCCGGGAAGCGCGGGCACCAATCTGGATCTGCCGCGCAAGCCGCAAGAGATCCGCAGAAAGTGGGCCACCTATCACGTATCGAGCTGTCAGGTGAAAACCGACGGCGCGCGCATCGAAGTAACGTTCCCCGGGTTCGACGCCGGCATTTTCACCGGCAGCCTGCGGTATACGGTGTACCGCGGGACCAATTTGCTGCGCCAGGAAGCGGTTGCCAAGACCAGCGAACCATCGGTGGCATATAAGTACATCGGCGGCCTGAAGGGCTTTCCGATCAACGACGGTACTAGAGTGGTCTGGCGCGATACGGCACGCGGATGGCAGCAGTACGCATTCGGCGGCACTGTAAATCAGGATCCGGTAGGCCTGCAGGCGCGGAACCGTTTGGCTATTTTGGAAACCAACGGCGGATCGCTGGCCTTCCTTCCGCCCTCGCACAAATTTTTCTGGTCACGGGAAATCGAAACTAACCTGGGCTACGTGTACTACCGCAAAGATAGCGAGAGCGTGCTTGCCATCGGGGTGCGGCAACCGGATCGCGAAATTGGCCCGAAGCCGTGGGGAATCAGCGATGAGGTGTGGACGCGGCGCGTGGGAGAATCGCGCGGAGACCTCGACAACTTCGCACTCTACAACGCGCCGCCTGGATCCATGCAGCGCATGGCAATGTACTTCTATCTCAGTCCCGACAACAGTCGAATTACACAGCAGCAGGTGATGGCGTTTACCAACGACGATGTATACAAGCCCCTGCCCGGCTACAAAGTGCTGGTGAGCCACTTTCACTTCCATTTCAACGAGCAGCTCACCGACGCCGGCACTTTGGACATTCAACCCACGTGGCTGCAGGTCTTCCGCGACTTGGGGATCAACATCGCCATTCTCGCCGACTTCCATTCGGACTCGCATCCCACCGATACCGGCGCCCTGCGGCTGAACGAGCAGAAGGTCTACTTCGATGGGTGCGCACGCGTTTCCGACCGCGACATGCTCTTAATTCCCGGCGAGGAACCGGACGCCAACTTCGGCGGGCACTACATGTTCGTATTCCCGCGGCCTCTCTTTTTCACGCACTTGAGGGAGCCGGCCAAAGGGCCGCAAGGCCAACCGTTTATGGAGAACCTGGCGCCGTTTGGGAAGGTGTACCACACCACCACCGCCGCCTCGGAGTTGACCCTGCTGCAACAGGAGAACGGACTGGTCTGGCAGACCCACCCGCGCACCAAGGGCTCCGCCGGCTATCCGGACGCGGTCAAGGATCGGGACTTTTTCCAGAGCGACCGGTTCCTCGGCGGGTCTTACCAATCGCTGCCGGTAGACCTTTCGGAGAAGCGGCTGTGCGAAGGGCGCTGTCTGGCGCTGTTTGACGACATGAACAACTGGGCAGGTCCGAAGTATATGATCGCCGAGGGCGATACGTATATGAAGTATCCGGACGATGAGACTTACCCACAATTGATCGTGAACTACGTGAAGCTGGATCGCGTGCCGAAGTTCGGCGACTGGAGCCCCGTGCTGGACGTCCTGCGCGCCGGCGAATACTTCGTCACCAGCGGCGAAGTCCTGCTGCGCAGTTCAGGTATCGAAGGAACAGGCGCTAAACGTTTCTATAACGCGGAAGCGGAGTGGACCTTTCCGCCCGAGTTCGCGGAGCTGGTATGGAGCGATGGTCAGAAGGTGGACAGGGAAATTATCCGCCTGTCGGACATGGCGCCGTTCGGTAACCGTAAGTTCCGCATTCCGTTCGATGCGGCCGGCAAGAAGTGGGTCCGCTTCGCCGTCTGGGATTCCGCCGGCAACGGCGCGTTTACGCAGCCCGTGCACTTACGGTAAGAATGCAGCTTCCTGTTGTAATTCCACAGAAGTTGTGATATTCTGATGTGGGATTCGCACAGGAGGGTCAGATGGCGGAGTCGAAGCTCGATCTACTGAAGGGGACCTTGGACCTCATGGTGCTCCAAACGCTCGCCACGATGGGATCGCAGCATGGCTACGGGATTGCCCGGCGCATCGAGCAGGTGAGCGCTGACAAGGTTCTGCTGAACCAGGGGACCATCTACGCGGCGCTGGTGCGGCTGCAGCAAAAAGGATGGATCACGGCCGAGTGGGGCACATCGGCGAACAACCGCCGAGCCAAATACTACTTGATTACCAAGAGCGGCCGGAAGCAACTGGCACAGGACGCCGCCTACTGGCACCGGCTCTCCGACGTTATGGGCCGGGTGCTCGCCATGCAGGAAGAAGGGGGAAAGCGATGAAATACCGACTTCAAGAAGCAATGAACCGGCTCCGCGCTTTCTTGCACAAGCAGCCCCTCGACCACGAACTCGACGTCGAAATGGCCGCGCATCTCGACTTTGCAATCGAGGAAAACCTGCGGCGCGGCCTATTGCCCGACGAGGCTCGCCGTCAAGCCCTGGTAAGCTTTGGCGGCATCGAGCAAGCCAAGGAGCAGCATCGCGAGGCCCGAGGATTGCCGGCTCTGGATATCCTGATGCAGGATCTTCGTTATGCATTTCGTACGCTGCGCCGGGACCGGGCCTTTACCCTGCTCGCGGTGCTGATTCTGGCGCTGGGCATCGGTGCCAATATTACGGTCTTCAGTGTGGTGAATACCATGCTGCTGCGTCCGCTGCCGTTTCAACATTCACAGGAGCTCACCTGGCTGGCGGGGAACGATGGCGTGGGCGGGCTATCCGATCAGAGCTATCGGGTCGACGTATATGAAGAAATCGCACGCCACACCCGGTCGCTCTACGACGTGACGGCTTATGTGCCCTACTACGACTACTCCGATTTCAAGCTTACGGGCTATGGCGAGCCGAAGCCTGTTTCCGGGGTTTGGGTAGCCGGCAACTTCTTTCAAACACTAGGCATCCAGCCGGCGCTGGGGCGGCTGTTCATTCGCGAGGAATGCGTGAAGGGTGGCAGGCCGGCGGTACTGTTGAGCCACGTCTTCTGGCAGCGCCAGTTTGCGGCGGATCCGGCGATTATCGGACGAGCGCTTACGCTCGACAAGCGGGCATTCACTATCGTCGGCGTGCTTCCGGAGACGTTCGACTTTACGGCCGTCTTCGCACCAGGCTTGAAGATGGACTTTCTCACGCCGATCATATTCGATGACATTCGCACCTATGGACATATGCTGTCGATAATGGGCCGGCTCAAACCGGGAGTGACAGCAGGCCAGGCGCAGGCCGAGATAACGCTTCTGCTGGCACAGGCCAGGGGGCAAAACCCGGATTGGGATACAGATGTCAAAACGGTCATTACCGGGCTGAAGGATCATGTCAGCGGCAACCTTCGGCGTTCGCTGATCGTTTTGTGGTGCGGAGTCGGTCTTATTCTGCTGATCGTCTGCGTGAATCTGTCGAATCTGTTCCTGGCGCGCGCCGCCGCGCGAAGCAAAGAGTTCGCCATGCGCAGCGCCCTGGGTGCGGGACGAGCAAGGCTACTCTCCCAATTGCTGACCGAGAGCCTGGCCCTGTCCAGCGCCGGCGTGTTACTCGGCCTGGGATTCGCCGTGGCCACCACCAGGTATCTCGCGCATCAGGGCTCCATTGCGCTTCCATTGCTGAGCAGCGTGAGAGTAGACGGCGCGGCTCTCACCTGGACGCTTTTGATCGCCGCGGCTACCACCGTTCTCTTCGGCCTGGTCACCGGCCTTGGGATTTCGGGGGTCAATCTGCAGAAGGCGCTCAAGGACACAGGCCACGGAATGAGCGTGGGCCGGAAGCATGAGCGCTTGCGGGCCGCGCTGGTGGTTTCAGAAGTTGCCTTGGCTTGTGTGCTCCTGGTTGGCGCGGGCTTGCTGCTACGCAGCTTCCTGCGAGTCCTCGACGTCGATTTGGGGTTTCAGCCGAGCCGGGCTGCCGCGATCAAAGTAGATTATGATGACGGTGGCAATCGGGCGCGACGCGGGGCGATCCTTCAACAGATCCTGGAGCGCGTCAGAGCGATCCCAGGTGTCGAAACCGCCGGCATGTCCGACAAACTCCCGCTGGACCGCAATCGGAGTTGGGATCTGCGGGCGAAGGGTCGGACTTACCCCGCGGGAGCGAATGACGATGCTTTCGTTTACGTGGTGACACCCGGCTATTTTGGCGCCCTGGGCATGCACCTGCGCGACGGCCGCGAATTTAGTTGGCAAGATACGGCAACCAGCGAACGCGTGATCATTATCAATCAAGCCGCGGCACGTCGCGATTGGCCAGGCGAGAACCCGTTGGGACAAGTCGCTCAGGGCATAGGCGACTCCGATACGCGGGTGATTGGTGTCGTCTCCGATGTTCGCGAAAGCAGTGTGGAGGAGACCTCCAGCCCCGAGGTTTATGTGCCGGCTACCCAGGCACAGCCGGACGGGGAGAATCTGGTGGTACGCACCAAACTTCCGCCCGAGGCGCTGGCGTCGAGTGTCTTGATGACGCTGCGCGCGCTCAATCCGGGGCAGCCCGCGACTGAATTCCGGCCGCTCCGGCAGCTGGTGGATCACGCTGTCTCCCCACGCCGTTTCTTTGTGTCGCTGGTCACCTGCTTCGCCGCGCTGGGGCTGGTTCTGGCCTCACTCGGAATCTACGGTGTTATCTCGTATTCAGTCGCGCGGCGCACACAGGAGATCGGGATCCGCATGGCTTTGGGCGCTACCGCCTCGCAAGTGCAGATCGGAGTGATCGCGAAAACGCTGCGGCTGGCTCTTCTCGGGCTCGTGCTGGGGACGATCGCATCCCTCGCACTTTCCAGGGCGGTCGCCTCGCTGCTGTATGCGACTGAATCCACCGACGCGGCCGTTTTCGGGGCCATGATTCTGCTGCTCAGTACTGTGGCGTTGCTTGCGGGATATGTCCCGGCGCGCCGAGCATCGCGAATCGACCCGATGGTCGCGCTCCGTACTGATTAGGGACCTCTCGCAGACCAGGCGGGAACGCCGGGGCCCGCGGCGCCAATCCCGCAACATGCCTCGCGGCTTGCACTCGAAGTTCGTTGGTATCCGCGTGACTCCCTTTCGCTCCGCGAGGTCGAAGAGCTGTTACTCGAACGCGGTCCGGAAGCTGACCACATCGCGCATCTGAAGCAGTTCCGCGTTGCGATTATTTGGATAAGAGGCGAGATAACGGAATTATCTTGAAAATGGTTCCGGACTTGTACGTAGGATCGCCGCCTTTCGATCTAGTGCTGTAAATTTTCCGTTGCCATCGATGATCGATCCGGCGGAAGGATTGGAAGCGTCGCCTTACGCGGTGAAACTGTAGAGCGCGGTTTCGTTGCCGGTTCGACCTTGTAGACAACCCCCTAGCGGTAAAACTTGCCCTGCGCATCCCGGACGAGCCCTGCCAGCGGCTGACGCCCATGTATGCAGGCTATCCGCGGGCCGAATCATTCGCAATTAGTCAAAATGGCCAGCAAGCCGGAGTCGCCAAGCACCAAGTTGGGAATCCGGCCGCTTCTGTTGAGGTAGTAGCATGGGGCTTACTACCTCAACTGGCTGAAAAGCGGCCGGGGCTGTTCGGGGTCGGAAATCCGCTATCGTTCTGTCCCTCGATATACAAACTCCACGCCACTCTGCTCTCCAGCAAAGAACCACTTCCCTATTCCCTCGGGGCCCCTTGCTTGTTCTTCGAACGTAAACACTGGACCGCCGGTTGGTTCACTACGATAAGCAGACACAGCCAGGATAGTCGCGATTAAGTGACTCTGATCTTCGTTGAAAATCTGCACGATACTGCGATCAGCATCGTCATCGGCAAGCTTGAAAACGTAGTGTCCCGGTTGCAGAACTTGACCTGGTATCGCAGTAGGCGCGTTCAGCGTCACCGAGGTTTCTTCATCCCAGTCATCGGCCTTAACAGATGGTAACATCGTAAAACCTGCGATGACGACCATCATTCCCAATGTTCTTAGTTTGTTTGTCATGTCATTGCCTCCTTCAGTTTGCTTTACTGCTAATCGAGGAGACGCTTCCAGGTCCGAGTGAGGTATCGTCGTCGATTGTAAACAATCGTAAAGAAATAATTGTAAGAGATGGCCTTAAGAGGGATCTGGACATACACGAAGAACTGGCAAATATCCTGGTTTGCGCCTATCACAAATCAAGCGATGTGCAGCGTGCGCGGAGAAAGGCGGATGACTCCCATGGGGGAGCCCTTCAGTTTGCGTGAGCGGCGCCCATTGATAACCGTGTGCGTCATCCTAGGCAGCGAGGGCAAGGCAAAGAGAGAGTCGGGCCAACGCGCGATTGTGCGTTGCGACACAATCCTTGTGGAGAAACTCGGCCAGCCAGCGCCACTATCCCGGTGGACGGTATTTCCGCAATAACCGGGGCTCCGCCACGTCTAGGGGCGTCTGGGACACAGGGTTCTGACCGCCCGCAGACTGAATAGGCAAAACTTTCCGGATATACCAGGGCGCCGCTGGACTTCATAAAATGTTATGAGCGTGCCTATCACCCGCCGGACGCTCCGCGAGGCGCGTTCTCTGCTCCTGATGTGCCTGCTCGTCTGCGGCGGCGCATGGGCCAGCTCACGCCTTTCATTGGCTGTCGGAACTGTGTCCTGTATCTGGATTGCAAATGGCATTATCTCCGCGTTCATCCTCACCGCACCGGTAGGTTGGACAATCCCCTTGTTTGTAGCCGGCCAAGTAACGAGTATGGGCGTCGACCTCGTGCTGGGTAACACTTTCTACTGGGCGTGTTGGTTTGCGGTCTGCAATTCTGCGGAAGTTCTGGTCATGCTTTTGTCTCTCCGACACTTTGACAGGCGGTCTGAGGTTACGAGTAAGCGAGCCATGTGGAGAATTGCGTTCTTCGGACTCTTTCTCGGACCGCTCACGGCCGCATTGCTTGCCGCGCCCGCAGTCAGGATCATGGAGGGCCGACCGTTGCTGGAAGCCCTGCGGATTTGGTTCCTGGCCGACGCTCTCGGTTGCGCCGCAACGCTCCCGCTAATGCTGTTCCTTTTGACTCCCGAAAAAAGAAATACTCGCGCAGCGGGCGCTCTTGTTGTCGATATCGCTTGTGGAAGTCTTCTGGTAGCGGTGGCTCTGGCAGTATTTTGGCAGACGAAATATCCGCTTCTCTTTCTGCTGTTCCCACCACTTGTGGCGGTCCTCTTCCGGTTCAAACTGGCGGGTGCAATTTACGGTACCTCGGTAGTCGTGGTACTAGCGGCCGCCTTCACGGCGGAAGATCGAGGTCCCTTCGCATTGTTTCCTGGAGCCACGCCCACAGAACGGGTCATGCTCTTCCAGATCTTCGGGCTAGTTATATTCGCCTCCTGCGTCCCGCTCGGGTTTTCGATTGAAGACCGGCACCGGTTGGAGGGAACCCTGAAGCAAGCGAATCAGAAACTCGGCGATCTGGCTGTCCTTGACTCGCTGACGGGCGTTCACAATCGACGCGGTTTCGACGCCTCCATGGAGTCTGAATGGGCGAGTGCGCGCGCGAGTGGAGGCGACCTTTCACTCCTCTATCTGGATATAGATTTCTTTAAGCGTTTCAATGATACGTACGGCCATCAACTGGGTGACGATTGCCTGCGAGCGGTGGCCGGGACTCTTGTTGAAAGTGTTCGTGGAACGGGCGATTGCGTCGCCCGGTATGGCGGAGAGGAATTCGTAATCCTTCTCCCAGCCACGTCCGCGGCTTCAGCGCGCGCTACAGCGGACCGGATCGCCGCAATCATTCAGGATTTGAAGATTCCCCACAGGGAAAGCCCCTTCGGTATTGTGACGGCGAGCTTCGGGATCGCAACGGTTCGCCCCAGTAATGACGGCAACCCGAACGGGCTGATTCATCTTGCCGACAATGCCCTCTATGCGGCGAAACAGGGCGGCCGGAACCGCATCGAGACGACCTACGAGCCTGAACGCCTTCCTCCGATTCCAGGCACCGACCCCCAGTGTCCTATCGCCCTGGTCATGTGACAGTGTGCGGCGACCACAGCATGGCAAGCCTGCATCGCAGGCGGCCATCGCGGTGTAACTATTGCTTCCCACTGAATTCGACCTTGCCGTCGATCACCGTGCCCACACAGTGCGAAGTGTACTCGAACGGATCGCCGTCATACATCGCCACATCGCCATCCTTACCTGTTTCGAGCGAGCCGACACGATCGGATACTCCGATGAGCCGCGCGGCGTCGATAGTAATGCTGGCCAGCGCCTGGTCGAAAGTCAGTCCGTTGGCAGCTGCGACAGCAGCTTCAAACAGAATGACGCGCGTTTTCGGCACATAGCTCTCAAACCCGCTCTGCAGTGCCCAGACTATCCCAGCTGCCTCCAGATGGGCAGCCGTCTCGAAACTTGCATTTTCCGTCTCGCCGGTATGCCGCTGCATCGTGGCGTGGACGATCACCGGAACCCCGCCGGCTTTGATCTGGTCTATCACCAGGTCAGCCTCGGCCGCGCCGTCTAGAATCAACCGGAAATGGAACTCGCGCGCCAGGCGTAACGCACTCATAATGTCACGCGCACGATTGGCCGTCACCAGCAAGGGCAATTCGCCTTTCAAAATCCGCCCGAACACCTCCAGGCGTAGATCCCGCTCTGGGGGCTTGGCGGGCTTATCTTTGTCCTTTTCCGCGGGCGGCTTCTCGAACTTTTTCAAGTATTCTTGGGTCTTGATAAACTGTTCGCGCAGCATGGCAATTTCCTTGGCCCGCGTGCCGGGACTCTTGCCTTCGCCACGCGCTCGGCCCTCTTCGCCGAGACTGGCCGCCACCATCGAGACTGGCGTGACCGTGGCTTCCTCCACCGTGTTGCCGCGCGTCTTAGCGATCATCAGTTGTCCGGACACCAACGCGCCAGGCGCGTGCCCGGTATTCATCGTGGTGACGCCGAAGCTGCGTACCCACTCGATCAACCTTTCGCGCGGATCGTACGCGTCCACGGCCCGCAGTTCGGGCTGGATCGGTGCGCTGGTCTCCAGCTGGTCCTGGTCGGTCGGCGCGTTCAGGTAACCGGTCAGCCCTACGGCTGTGTGCGCATCGACGAGCCCCGGCGTCACCACCTTTGCCGTCAAAACCTGATAGCCAGTTGGAATGTTGACGGCTGATGCCGCGCCCACTGCGGCGATCTTTCCGTTGGTGACCACCACCAGACCGTTAGTCAGGGGAGCGCCGGCCATGGTGTAGACCTTGTCGCCGCGTATCGCCAGATTCTGCGCGAAACCTCCCGCACAAACCAGCACACTTGCCAGGATTTTTCGGGTCATTGGACCTTCTCCCCGTCGTCGTCCGTCC
>Ga0302324_100007082_pt1 | contig 23959 bp, 15 predicted proteins | sample Palsa_T0_1_FD_201949 | JGI IMG/M metagenome (GOLD analysis project Ga0302324, IMG submission 201949) | Peat permafrost microbial communities from Stordalen Mire near Abisko, Sweden - Palsa_T0_1 | ecosystem: Environmental > Terrestrial > Soil > Palsa > Peat permafrost | place: Sweden: Abisko... | reverse complement strand
CGCGGCGCAGGAATTCCTCGTCGGAGCAGAGATCCGAAGGGAGGATGCGCAGCTTCTTGAGTTTCGCGTCGATGAGCGTGTCGATATAGTTGCGCTCCTCGACCGGCGGGAAGGTGTAGGCAAGGCCCTTCGGCACGACGATGACCGGCGAGCCGACGGCAGCCGTCGCAAACCGCGCCATGACGAACGCCTCGCCCCGCGCGCCGGATGTCACCAGGCCCGCCGGCGAGATCTTCGCGGTGCCTTCGTTGTTCGTAAAAAAGACGGCCAGCGGCGTGACATCGCGGACCATGCCGTCCGAATAATGCGCGGTGACGGACATTTGCCGCGTGGCGTTTTCGCCTTCGAGCATCACTTCCGGAGGCGAAATCTCCACCGACACGGGTGTGGGAATGTCCGCCGGATCGCGCGGCGCCCCGGCATCGAGCCATTTCACGATGGCCTGGTAAAATTCGCCCTCCTTGTCGATGCGTTTGCCGCCGGTGTGCGGAACGCTGCCAGTCGCCTTTTGCAGTAGAAGGCTTTCCTCGGGCAGCGCCAGGTTCACGCGCCGCGCGCCCATTTCCCTCGTTATCCGCTCGTAGTCGCCGGCGGGATCGTAGCCGAACAGAGAAAGGTGGAAGCCGTCCTGCCCCCGGGCGGAGCCGTGGCAGCCGCCGGTGTTGCAACCGGCTTTTGTGAGAATAGGCATCACGTCGCGCTTGAAGCTGATAGCCTGGTCAAGCCGGATCGCCTTGACGATGACCGGCGCATCCGCCTGGCCGCGAAGGATCACTACCGCGCCGCACGCGGCCGCAAAGAGGATCAAGGCGAGAAAGGGCCTCATTTCGCCGCCATCTCCTTGGTCTCGGCCGGTCTGTCAACGCGCAAAACGCCGCCCTGGCCTGTGTTCTGGACGATCTTTTCGCCGCCATTTGCAAACGTGATCTGGCAGAAAAGATCGTGATGCCGGCCGGCGGGGGTCGCCGGGTCCGTTGTGACGTTAAAGCGGACTTCGGTGTCCGCGGAGGTGATTTCGCATTCCGGCGCGACGGCTTTGTTGGGAAGGCCGAGCAATTGCACCTTGGCCTTGCCCTCGAAGGGTGTGTTTTGCGTGAGCTTGCAGACGACCGTCACCGGCCGGCCTTGCTCGGTGCTCGCGCGGTCGATCTGCCCGGTGACGAAAGGCTTCTGGACGGTCATATCGACGAATCCCGAGGAAACCCACACGGTGCCTTTGCCCGCATCGGCGGAGCCGAGCACCGCGATTTTCCAGTCGCGGATCTTGGCGTCTCCATTCGCGTTGAACGGGATTGCCCCCTCGGTCTGGCCTTCCGGGATCGTGACGGATCCCTGGGATCCGATGCCGGGAGGATTGTTAAGAAGCGAGACGGTGATCGGCCCTTTGAAACCAGGGTCGCGGGTCGCCACGACTTTCAAATCCATCGCGCTATCCCGTGGAATGGTAATTTTCGATTCGGCGACTTCGATCTTGAAGGGAGCCGCGTCCGCCACCGCGACCGCCAGCTTGTCAATCGCGGTCGCCAGATAAACCGACTCATTCGGAAAACCGCGCACCAGCTCGATGTTCTGCATGTAATGGGCGTGCAGCGTCTGGCTGGCATCCGTGGCGTGAGCGCTCAAGTCACACAACTTCCCCGCGACCGCCGCATCCGGTGCGGCCTCGAAAAGGACTGGGATGAGATCGCCCTCGGGAGTTCCGGCGGTAAATGTCATGCCCGCGGGCAGGGTGGCCGCATCGAGCGCGAACGAGCCGTCAAAATCCGAGCGTTGCGCGCGAATGAGCGTGGCGTAACGGTTCCCCTTTGGGACGACGATCGTCTGCCGTTCCTGGGAATTTCGAACGATCTCCGGAATCGCGAGCGCCAGATCCGGGTGCACCGGCGTGACTTCGACGCGATACGTGAAGTCAGCGCCCCCGCGCCCAACCTGATCGCGCACCGAGAGGTAATAGTCGCCGTCCGCGGGAACCTTGAAACGCAGGTAGCTGTCGAGGCCGGCGGAGTCGTCGTTGCTCGCCAACTGTCCGCCGGTTGCATTGTAAATCGTCAGCACGGAGTCGAGCGGCGAGCGCAACCGGCGGGCGTAAACGTTCACGTCGAGTTGATCGTTCTTTCGCGCCTTGAATTTGAAAAATCCGGCATCCCCCTTTTTGGCGATGATGCCGTTGAAAGCAAGCGGCAACGGCTTCTCCGTGGCAGTCGCGTGCTCCCTGTCGTTGTTCGGCGTGACGGCGAGCACGTTCGGGAACGGCGATACGCGAATGTTGTTCGCGGCGGGCGCGGTCATCCCGCCGGCTTCGGCGAAGACGGGAAACGTGTCCGACGGCTGATCCGGAAGCTTGACGGTTTTGTCGATCGGCCCGGACGGGTCGCCGATGAATTGGAAGGAAACCTCTTCGCCTGCCTGGCCGCCCGGCGGATAAACCACCAGCGGCTGGGGGAAGGCGCCGGCGTGCAGCCGGAACAGGCATCTGTCGCTGCCTCCCCACACACTGTCGCGGACGGCGATGAGATAGGTTCCGTCTTCCGGGACGATGGTCGAAGCAAGAGGATCCTGGAGGAAAAGCGAGTTGTCGTCGTTGGATGCCAGTTCCTTCCCCTTTTGCGTCTCGATCGCCACCCACGGGTCGAACAGCGTCAGCCCGAGCCGCATCCCCTCAACCTCCGCGGTGAGGCGCTGCCCCTTTTTTGCCTCGACGGAGAAGTAGGCGATCTGTTCGTCTTCTATGACGCCGTTCACCGTGCTATTCAACGCGATGGGCTGGGCGTGCGCGCGATCCTTGTTCGGTTTCTTCTCATCGACGTTCGGAAACGGCCCGACGTAAAAGAGCATCAGATCGGAGATGCCGGTCGCGGTCCAGAGTCGAACCTCGTGCTTGCCGAGCGCGCAATCGGGGGCGATCCTCACCTTCGCCTTGACGACCTTGCCGTCGCCTGCCGGCTCGATTGCCGCCACTTCGATGCCAGGGGCATAAAAGAGCAGGCCTTTCGCGTCCGCCAGCCGCTGCCCGGAGATCGTCAACTCGACTTCCGAGCCGCGCTGGCCACCCGGAGGAGAGATCATCTCGATGTCGGGAGACGCGGCCCAAAGCGAAGCCGAGAAAAGGAATAAAATCGGGAGCGCCTTTTTTCTCATTCGGGATAAACGACTCCCCTTAGAGACTGCGAAAAAAGTAGGGAAGGGTCGTGTTGCAGTGGATTTTGGCCTTGGCCAAGGCGCGAGCGAAGCGGCAATACCCATAGCGGTCTTGCCCGAGCGAGCAACGCAGGCCAAGGCCAAAAGACGCGCAACCCTGCGGGCGCGAGCAGGAAAGGCCATCTGGCGGCGTTGCGCCTCAGTCACAGACCACAGCGGGTATGCTCCTTCGCCGCGCCACCACCATATGGCCTTTCCTGCTCGCGCACGGCCCTTCCCTACTTTTTTCACAGTCTCTTTGGCAAAGGCCGTTAGGCGATCAAATCCTGGACGACCTGGCCGGCGCGCACGATATCGATCGGGCGGCTGCCGGGGGACATCAGCTTCTTTGCGCCGTCGATCCCGAGCTGTTTGTAAATGGTCATCGCGAAATCCTCGACGGAAAGCGGATTCTCATCGGGCTCCGCGCCGGTCGGGTCGGACGAGCCATAGACCGAGCCGCGCTTGATGCCGCCGCCCGCGAGCAGGACCGAGAAAACACGAGGCCAATGGTCGCGGCCCGCGTCCTTGTTAATCTTCGGGGTGCGGCCAAATTCGGTGGTGACCATGACGAGCGTCGAGTCGAGCATGCCGCGGCGATCCAGATCGCGAATGAGAGCCGCGTAAGCCTTGTCGAACTTCGGAAGTTCCGCCTCGATTCCGCCCTTGACGTTCACGTGGTGGTCCCAGCCGCCAAAAACCATCGAGGCAAAACGGACGCCGCCCTCGACCAGCCGCCGGGCCATGAGCATCCGCATGCCGGCGGCGTTGCGGCCATATTCGTCCTTCAACGCATCCGGCTCGGCTTTCAGGTTGAACGCCTCCTTTGCCTTCGGGGAACTGACGAGGTTGTAAGCGCGCTGGTAAAAACTGTCCATCGCATCGAGCGCGTCCGATTTTTCCAGATCGCGAAAATGCGCGTCGACCGCGGCGAGGATGTTCTGCCGCTGCTTGAAGCGCTCGTGATCCACATCCGGCGAAAGGGTCAGGTCGCGGACGCTGAACTTCTCGTTGGTTGGATCGCCGCCAAGACTGAACGGCCCGTAAGCGTTGCTCAGGTAGCCGCTGCCCGCGTACGGGTTCGGCTGGGATGGAATGCAGACATAGGGCGGGAGATCCTGGCGGCTGCCGAGTTCGTGCGAAACGACGCTGCCCATGCTGGGATACGTTATCGCCGGGCTGGGCTTGTAGCCCGTGAACATGCTCATCGTGCCGCGCTCATGCGCCGCCTCCCCGTGCGTCATCGAACGGATGACGGTGATTTTATCCGCGATCTGCGCGGTTTCCTTCAGAAATTCGTTGAAAAAGACGCCGTCCAGCTTCGTCGGGATCGAGCCGAACGGGCCGCGCACTTCCACCGGCGCAAACGGCTTCGGATCGAACGACTCATGGGGCGAGATCCCGCCCGGCAGAAAGATGTGGATGAGCGCCTTGGCCTTGGCATCCTGCATCACTTCCTCGGCGCGCAACCGGAAGAAATCGCCCAGCGTCAAGCCGAGCCCGCCGACGAGGCCGACGTAAAGAAATTCACGCCGCGAAACCTTCCGAAAGTGGGAAGGATCGTCATACCAAGTGACTGGCTGGAATTCGCTCATGCTCCTTAAACTCCAAGGTTGGGAAATAGTTTCACACTTTGTGCGTGATAATACTATAAGTCGCCCTTAATGGAAGTAATTTCCACAAGGAGGTTATTTCGCTTTGCCAGGCTTGAACAACTCGTCGAAGAATAGAAACATGGCCTTCCACGAGCGCTCGTCCGCCTTTGCATTATAGGCGACTCCCTTTGAGTTGTCGGTCCCCCGCGCCGGGTTGGTGAATCCGTGCACGGCGTTGCCGTAAATCACCATTTGCCAATCGACGCCCGCCTTTCGCATCTCGTCCTCGAAGGCGGTGACATCGCCGGGGGGAGCGTGCGGGTCATCGGCGCCGGTCAGCACGAGGACGGCGCACTTGATGCTCCCCGGGGCGGCGGGCTGCGGGGTGCCCAGCCCGCCGTGGAAGCTGACTACGCCCGCGACATCCGCCCCGCTGCGCGCCAATTCGAGCACGGCGCTCCCGCCAAAGCAGTATCCGATGGCTGCGACGCGGGCGGGATCCACCTGCTCTTGCTTTTTCAATTCATCCAGGCCGGCATTCACCCTTGCCCGGAACAATTGGTTATCCGACTTATATTTCCCCGCCTCCGCGGCGCATTCCTTGGGCGTTTCGGGCCGCACGCCCTTCCCGTAGATATCGGCGGCAAAAGCGGCGTAGCCAAATTTTGCCAACTGGTCGCATCGCGTCTTTACGTAGGGACCGAGGCCATCCCACTCATGGACCACAAGGATTCCGGGCCGCTTTCCCGGCATGGCGTCATCATAGGCGAAATAGCCTTGGAGGACGGTATCGCCCTGCTTGTAATCGATCAATTCGGTTTTCAAGTGTGCCATGGCGATAAGGGGAAAGGTTGTTATCAGTGCGGCGGCAGTCAGGGGTTTCATTTCACACCCATCCTATAATACCACGCGGAATTGCAAGTTGAAGATTCCGGTTTCCTTGGGCACCATGTGGCAGGGAAGAGGCTAATCCATCCCGCGTCATGCTTCGCCTGAATCCCACCCATCGATTCCTGCTGCTGCTGGCTCTGGTGGTCGCCGGCCTGAGCGCGATGGGCTGGCTGTGCCGAACCAGTCCGGAACTGCGTTTCCTCCCTGCTCGCGCTCCGGCGGAATGGATTGTTTACCCGAACCCGCCCGATTCACTGCCACAGCGTGTTGTTGACTCCAGCGCGGTGTTCCGCCGTCGTTTCCGGCTTGAGGCCACGCCTTCCCAGGCTTCGCTCACCTTTTGCGCATTTCGCGACGCTGCCAGCGTGTCGGTCAATGGCCGCGCGATTTCCCCGGCTGCCGTGCCTACCCGGAACTGGAAACAGCCGGTGGAACTCAATCTCACCGGCGCGCTGCGCTCCGGCGATAACCAGCTTGCCATTACCGTGGCAAACAACAACGCTCCTCCGGCGCTCTGGGCTGTGCTGCGCGCCGGTCCGTCGGAAGTGCGCACCGATGCCGCGTGGGAAGTTTCCTGGGCCGGCGCGGCCTGGCGCCCCGCGCGGCTTGCCCGTGACCCGATGCCGGCCGGGTTGGGAAATCCACTCGCCGGAGGCGAACAGCCGCTTCATTCGCTGAGGCTGGTTTGGCCCGCTCTTGCTTTGATGGCTGTGTTTGTCGCCGGCGTGTTGGCAGCGATGCGGCGCGGCTTGAAGTTTTTGCCCGCTGCGACGCCGGCCCTGGCGCTTGGCCTCTTCATCTCGATGTGGGTGGCGCTGTTTGCAAACAACCTGCGGTCGCTGCCGCAGCGGGCGGGCTTCGACGCGAATTCCCACATCGCATACATCCAGTTTCTACTCACCAACGGCCATCTGCCGCTGGCCCACCAGGGCTGGGAAATGTACCAGCCTCCACTCTACTATGTGGTTTCCGCCGCGCTGCTGGCCGTTCTGGGGCTTGCCTTGGACAACGCGGGCGTGCTCGTGCTGAGTCTGCTGGGGCTTGGCATCGCCATCGCGCATTTGGTCTTGTTGCGCAAGGCGCTGCGCCTGGTTTTTCCCGATGACGCGAAGAAGCAAATCGCCGGGCTGACCCTGGCCGCATTTCTGCCTGCGAATCTGTGCCTCAGCCAGTTCGTCACCAATGAAGTGCTGGCAGCCATGCTGGTCACCGCGAGCCTCTGGCTGTGCCTTCTCCTGATGCGTGAACCGGCGCCAACGTGGAAAATGTTCGCCGGCCTGGGCGCATGCCTCGGCGCGGCCTTGCTTACCAAATTGACCGCGGTGCTGGCCGTGCCGTTTGTGTTTGGGGGGCTGCTCGCGCACGCATGGAAACAACCGGCAGGCGCCCGCCGCCGGTGGCTTCTGCGCGTGGCCGCGGCGGCCGGATTGTGCGTGCTCGTGGGCGGCTGGCATTACGCGCGACTCTGGACCTACTATGGCAATCCTCTTGTGGGCAACTGGGATACTGCGCTGGGCTTCCAGTGGTGGGAATATGACGGCTTCCGCACCGCCTCCTATTACCTGCGTTTCGGCGCGGCGCTCAACCACCCGTGGTTCAGCGGGCTGGTCAGCCTGCCGGACGGCATTTACTCGACGCTTTGGGGCGATGGTTTGTGGAGCGGCATGCGCGCGATGAATTACCGCATGCCATGGAACTACGACCTGATGGCCGCCGGCTACCTGCTGGCGCTTGTGCCTACGCTCTTGTTGCTGGCCGGAGCGTTCTCGGCGGCGGCGCGTTTCGTTCGAGCGCCTCAGGCCGAACTGGTGATGCTGTCAGGCTACGCGGCCACGGCTCTGGCGGCGTTGGTTTGGATGAGCCTCAAACTGCCTTATTACGCCGAGGTCAAGTCGTTTTATCTGCTCTCGGCGCTTCTGCCACTGTGCGTTCTTGTGGCGCTTGGCTGGGAAGTTTTTACGCGCCGCAGCCGTGTGGCGGCCGGGGTGGTGGGCATGGCTTTTGGATTGTGGGCGCTCGCGAGCTTTTGGTCGTTCTGGATTCGCGCCGGCAGTTCATCGGTGGAAAAAATGCATGGCATCGATCTGTGGCAGCAAAAGCGCTACGCGGAGACCATCGACTGCCTCTCTCGCGCCATCGACGCCGACCACGCCAACCTTTCGGCGCGCTCCTTGCTCGCGCAATTCCTGGCGGTGCTTGGACGGTGGGACGAATCGCTCGAAGTGTGCACCTCGACGGAGAAGGAATTTCCCCAGGACGGCGCCACGCACGCGGACCGCGCGTCCGCGCTCGGCGCCAAAAAAAGATGGGGCGAAGCCCTCGCCGAAGCGCGCCGGGCCGTGGAGCTTGCGCCGGATTATGCTCCTGCTCACGGGCTGCTTGCCTGGCTGCTGCAACAGGCCAACAAGCCGGACGAAGTGGTGCGGGCCTGCCGCGAGGCGCTGCGAGTTTCGCCTCTGAATGCCAGTTTCCATGAACGGCTTGGTCTGGCGTTGGCGGCGCAGGCGCGGTCCAATAACACCAGCGCCGCCGAGCTCGCGGATGAAGCCCGCGAGCAGTTGTCCCTGGCACTCTTCATCGATCCGGCCGACGTGGATGCCCCCAATAATCTCGCGTGGCTGCTGGCCACCGCACCGCAAGAATCCCTTCGTGACGGGGGCAGGGCTCTCGAACTCGCTGCAAGCGCAAACCAGTCAACCGGTGGCAACAATCCCAATATCCTTCGCACACTGGCCGCCGCTTATGCCGAAGCAGGTGAGTTTCCCAACGCCGTGCAAACCGCGCAAAAAGCGCTGCAACTGGCCGAAGCCCAGTCCAACACCGCCCTGGCCGGCAACCTGGGCCGCGAAATCAAACTCTACGAGGCCGGCCACCGGTTTGAAGATGTCCGTTGACGGGGTTTGCCATGCCTTGTGGAAGCATGTCAATTGAACCCATGAGAGTGCTCGTAATCGACGACGACCAGGAGTTATGCACTCTCATAAAGGACTATCTGGAACCGCTCGGCTACGAGGTGGTCGCCGAGCACGACGGCCCGGCCGGCGCGGAACGCGCGCTGAAGGAGAAGTTCCACGCGGTCATCCTCGACGTGATGCTCCCCGGGCTCGATGGGTTCGAGGTGCTCAAGACCGTGCGGAGCCGGTCGGACGTTCCCATTCTCATGCTGACGGCGCGGGGCGAAGAGACCGACCGCATCGTGGGCCTCGAAATGGGAGCGGACGACTACCTGCCAAAAACATTTTCCTCCCGCGAACTGCTGGCGCGGCTGCGGGCGGTGAGCCGCCGCACGGCGCGGGCGCCCGCCGCGGAAGACAAGGGGGAACTGGTCGTCGGGCCGCTGCGGATCAACCCGGCCGCGCGGGTGGCTGTATTGGAAGAGCGAATTCTCAAGCTCACGGCTTTGGAGTTCGATCTGCTGGAAACCCTCGCCCGCGCCCGGGGCCGTGTGAAAACGAGAGAACATTTGATCGAAACGATCGGCGAGAGGCTTTATGACGGCTTGGACCGCTCCATAGACGTGCATATCTGGTCGCTGCGGCGAAAGCTGGGCGACGATCCGAAAAACCCGCGATTCATCCGAACGGTGCGGGCTGTCGGGTACATGTTGATCAACCCGGATGCGGAGTGACGCTCTTTCCCATGCGCGCGCGATTGCCACTCTATGCGAAGATCCTGCTCTGGTTGTTCCTGAACCTCGCGCTGCTGGCGACGGTGTTCATCCTGTTGTTCAACGCCCAGTTCCGGTTCGATCTCGGCTGGGTGCTGGCGAGCAACGCCAGCCAGAGGGTGGATGCGATGCGCGAACTGATCGTCGGCGAACTCAACACAACGCCCCCGGACGAGTGGGACCGCGTCCTCGACCGCTTCAGCGACGCTTATCACGTCCGCTTTTCCCTTTTCGACGACGAAGGAAATCACCTCATCGGCACGCTCGGCGAACTGCCAAAGGAGGTCCAGGGGCGGCTCTCCCCCGCGCGGCCCGGTCAGCGCGCCGAAATGAACCAGCGCTCGAGGGGCGAACCGGTGCGGGCCTTCCTGCACACGACGCAGCCCCCGCGGTATTGGCTGCTGCTCAGCGCGCGGCTGGACAACCCGGAGACAGGCGGCCCGATGCGGACGGTGCTCGTCGTGGAATCTTCTTCGTTGAGCGTGGGAGGACTCATTTTCGACCTTGCATCGTGGCTGAGGCTGGCCCTGGGCGCCGTTGTTTTTTCAGTCCTCTTCTGGCTGCCGCTCTTGCGCGGCATCACGCGATCCATCGGGCAGATAACCGAGGCCACCCGCCAGATCGCCGAGGGCCGGTTCGACGTGCGGGTTTCCACCAGGAGGCAGGACGAACTCGGCTTGCTCGCGGAGGCGATCAACCAGATGGCGGCGCGCCTCGACGGGTTCGTGAAAGACCAGAAAAGGTTTCTCGGAGACGTGGCGCACGAGCTTTGTTCGCCCCTTGCGCGCCTCCAGATGGCGCTGGGGATTCTCGAACAGCGGGCCGGCAAAGGAAACGAGGTTTACGCAAAATCGGCGAGCGAAAAGGCCGAGCAGATTGCCACCCTGGTAAACGACCTGCTCGCCTTCTCGAAGGCTTCCTTCGGGCCCTCGACAGTCCGGCTCGAACCGATCAGCGTGCTCGAGGCGGTGCGCGAGGCCGTCCGTTGCGACGGCGCCGAAGCCGCCCAACAGGAGATTCCGGCGGACCTGGCGGTTTCCGCCGATCCCGCGCTCCTGGTTCGCGCACTGGCGAATCTGCTTCGCAACGCGGTGCGCCACGGGGCGCGGGCCGGGCCGATAACGATCAGCGCCGAGCGGGAGAACGGCATGGTGACGATCAGGGTAAGCGACTCGGGACCCGGCGTGCCGGAGGACGAACTCTCAAAAATCTTCGACGCCTTCTATCGGGTGGACGCATCGCGAACCCGGCAAACGGGCGGCGTTGGACTCGGTCTGGCCATCGTGAAGGCGTGCATCGACTCGTGCCAGGGCTCGGTCACGGCCCGCAACCGCCAACCGCATGGGCTCGAAGTCATCATCCAACTGCCGGCGGCAACCGACCACGGCGGCGGCGAACGCACCGGAGCGGCAGCCTCTTAAATCAAAAGTGGTTGTACTGTTTTCAAAGTATCCTGAAAGTAAATCACAGCCGTACTATAGCGTGTGAGGAAAATGCTCCGCCCCTTATTTATTATGGCTTTTTGATATTGAACGTGATGTCAGCATGAATATCCGAACCGGCAAACTTGGGTTGCAGCGGGTACGGACGCGACCACCGATTCAAATTAACCGTGACTTTGTTGAATTGTATCTGCCCGTTGCCGGAGACAGAATTGCCTCCAAAAGGTAAGGGCTTGTTCTCGGATGTGCTGTAGGGATTCTCAGCCGTATCGGTGAGAGTCACATTATTTAAAGTCAGATGTTTGTATCCATGCCCTGGAAATCGCACTCCTGGGTACATGTCGTTAATGAATAATGAATCGTAGGTGCCGCTGATGTTGGTAAGCGTTAGATTATCGCAGCCCAGAATATCGGCCAGCCCATCCGGCCGAGTGGAAGTATAATTGGTCACCGTGCTGTCGATCGCGCCGATCTTTAGGGAATTGGCATAGCCGCTTCGTTTCATGTTCTCGCTAACATCACGTGCCGACCCAATTCGGGGCCCAATATCTTTCACATTTAAAATGGTAAGATTCTTTGAGGAGAGTCTGTTGTCTCCCAACGGTGGTTGTAAGTAGTTGATGTAAAACAAATGAGGCGGAGCGAACCATTTTCCCATTCCACCGACGTTTCCACCAGCATTATCTTGCAGATCTCCGCACCTCTTTCCCACGATGTCGGTGAAAGATGAATTTTGCAATGTGCCCTGAAAACCCATATAATAACCGTCCAGGGTAATGTCGCTGAAATGGATGTCGCTGGGCACGGAGAGATTGGGCACTGCTGTCCAATTATTCGTACCCTGCGCCATCGGTTCCTGATTGCTGTCATAACCGAGGGTAAACGAAAACGCCATCGGGATAAAATTACTTCCTCTAGCCGAAAGAGGCGCGAACATTCTAACCTTGGTGAAACTAACATTGTGCGCACTGCCTACCAGCATGAAAATCGTGGATGAGTTGCCCGGGCCATGCCACGGGGTGCTCCTTGCTCCTTGCTTCGTGTTTCCAAATGAAATATCGCGGTTGGCCTTCAACCATGATGTCATTGTTCGATCGTTAAACACAAAGGAAGGCTGCGCGTAACCCCTCAATATGGGAACAAATACGCCCTTGTCATAATACCCTCCGACATCCCAGTTGACCGGCAGGCCTCCCCGATATTCGAGATTCAGGCCCGTGAAGCTGATATCCGAACTATTCGTGATGACAAAGGTCGGTATCAGGACATTGTCGGTAATGAAAAGACCATCGTTGGTAAACTCAACGTGCGTTCCATTATCCACGAAAATAGGCCGTGAAATGTCCATGCCCACCTGGATTAAAACGGGGCAATCGACTTGCAACGTGAACGCATTATTCTTACAGGCGAGGAACGCCGCGGCAACACCCAGTGTATCATCCGTCTTTCCGTCACCCTTCACCCATTCGCGTATGGAACGAACGCCAGGATTGGCCGATAAATGCCCGGCGACAGTTAACGCCGTCGCGAAAATGGTGAGAAAGTATTTCATTCGGGATTTCCCATTTGGGTTCTTGCCACGGCATGCGCGGGCGTTTTCGGTGATTTTTCTCCCCTCCACAGTTTCTCAAGGTATTTTTCGGTCGCTGCGGGTTTTCTCAGCGGCATACGTTACTTCGGCATCAGCGCTTCGAGCAAAGGCTCGCGCCAGGCGTGCGCCTCCGGATCGTAAACGCCGAAACCGTGGGAGAATTCCCAGTAGGCCCAGGAGAAACCATGCGATTCAGCCGTGCGGGCGACGAATGAAATCCAGCGCGTTCGCGAGTCGATGTCGCCCATGTGGTAGGCGCCGAATTCCCCGAGGAAGATGGGTCGATGATGGGCCCTGCCCCATTCGGCGGCTTTATCGAAAGCCGCGGTCACGGCCAGCTTTTCGGCGTCCGTGCCCTTCCACGTGTTTCCGAGCCACGCGTCACCGTCCTTGACCCATTGCGCGCCCTGGTGGGTGAATGACATCGGGTCGTAAAAATGGACGGTCACGAGGAGATGGGAATCGCCGTCGGGAAGAACAAGATTCTGCAGCTGGTCGATACGGTTCGACCGCCCTGGGCCGTTGACGAGGGGGCGCGCCGGTTTGGTGGCGCGCACGGCGGCAAGGGCTCTTTCCAGGAGATCGTTCCATTGCGGGACGTCGAGTTTCTTGTTGGGCTCGTTAAGCAATTCAAACAGGATGGACGATGGCGCATTCTTATAGTGCTCCGCGACTTGTTTCCAGATCGCGATGAAGCGGTCCGCATTGGCGGCGGGATCGTACATCAACGCACCGTCGTTGTGATAATCGAGGATGGCTTGCAGGTCGTTCTTTTGGGCCTGGGCCACGACCCAATCGACCCGGCTGAGGAAGGCGGGATCGATCGCGTAATCGGGTGCGGGCGAGACGTGCTGGGTCCAGCTGATGGGGACGCGGATGAGCGTAAATCCGGCCTGCCTGATGATCGGAAAATAGTCCTCGTGGATGGCCGCGTTCCAGTCACCATCACGAGACTCTTCGAGCATACTGCCAAGATTCATCCCGCGGCCAATCTGGATGACCGGCGTTGTTGGCGCAGGGATGGGAGAGATGCCGGCCGATTGCCCCGAAGCAAATCCGACAAGCGCACAGCCTGCCAGGAGGGTGGTGAAAATTGCTTTCATCGTTGCCTCCGCTTGTCACACGAACCAATTCTCGAGCGTGAATTCCTCGGAGGGGACGCTCAACTTCACCGGGTCGCTTTCCGGATAGATCTCGCGCTCGATGCCGTCCTGAAGAATCTGGAGCCTGAAGCTGAGCGGATCGCTTTTGGCAAGGCCGAGGTCCGAAAGGGAGACGGCCCATTCGATGATGTCCACCGCCGCGAGGGTGTGGCGGACCAATTCCTTGCGGTGAGGTTTTTTTATGAAAAAGGATTGCATGCCGTCCCGCGTCAGCGGAGCCGTGCGCAGGCTGACGCCGGCCGGCTGTGAGAAACTCAGGACGAGGGAGACGCGGTCCCACTTCAACAAGTCGAGCCGGAGGTAAAAATTGGCGGCGTCGAAACCGAAGAACATTTTCTCGAGCAACCGTTCCGAGCGATACATGGCGCCCTGTTCGACGCCCGGCGTGTAATGGCCCGCTCCGATCCATTCGAAATAGGAACTCAGTTTGCCGTTTATCCGGGGAGAAATGAGTTGCGTGGGCTGTTCGTAAATTTGCGTGACCTTGGCGCGGTTGATGGGCCGGTCGAGCTGCGGCGGAGGGACGCGGTCGCAAAGGAGGTAAACGTTCTTCAGGTGCTGCCGGAAGAGTTCGTCGAAGAGATCGTCGTTCTCGCTGCTGAAATCGGGGCCGTACCACCAGAACCAGTCGCTCCCCTCGGCGGCGTAAATTTCCCGCAGGGCCAGGGCCTGGCGATCGGCGCGCAGGGCGCCGGAGTCGATCTGTTTCTGGAGGAAACTCCTGGTTTCCCCGAGGAGATCCCAGGCGCGGTTCTCCTCTTCCTCGCCGATCCAGATATCGAAGTTGCTTCCGATCCAGGAACCGGTGTGGAGGGTCGTGATCTCCCGGCTCGGCGGCTGCCGCTGGAAATAGTTCTCGATGGTGCAGCTTTGCAGAAGGCCCGACTCGGCCTCGATGCCTCCGTACAGCGCGCGAAGGAAACCCTCGCCGCCGTCCCGAAAGGTTTCCCAGGCATTTTCGCCGTCGAGGATGAGCGGGATCAAGCCCGTGTCGTGCGGGACGAGCTCGGCGATGTGGCGCAGGTGATGAAGGAGATGGTCGGCGGCCTTCGCGGGCTCGTTCTTGGCGGCCATGAACCCTATGAAGTCCGACAGCGGTTTCTCTCGAAAGAGGGCGTTCACGGTGGCGCCAGCGGCGCGGACACGCCAGCCCTGGAAGAGTTCCAGGTGATCGACGGTCCCGTTGTGGCGGGAGGGATCGCGCCGGAGGGAGTTGAAGAGGTTTTCTTCGTCGCTGCAAAAGTATTGGATGCCCGTTTCCTGCATGAGGGGGATGAGCTCGGGGGCAATGGAGCCTTCCGAGGGCCAGAGGCCCCGGGGCGCTTTCCCGAAAAGGGCCGTGTGCTGCTCGACGGCGAGCGTCAAGTGAGCGGCGGCGTCCTGCGGCCAGTGGAAGCGGTTGGGAAATTTGCGTCCTGGCAGGCTTCTTTCAGCAAACGCGGAATCGTAAACGAGAGGCAGGATCGGGTGATAGAACGGCGTGGTGGTCAGTTCCGCCTGCCCCCTGGATTCCGCGTCCGCGTATTTGCGCAGAACGAGTTTCATGATATCGAGGTGGATGTCGAGCAGCCTGTTCTTCTCCTGCTCGGTGTAGTTGCGGCCTTTGGCCCGGAGTTCCCGCAACTCCGGGTAGAGGCGGCAGGCGGTGTATCCGCACCAGGCGAGATTGTACCAAACCTGGAGATCGAGAAATTCCTGGGTGCTGAAGTAGCGCAAGCCGCGCCGCACGTCGTCGCGGTAGAGGGTCAGGCCGCGCTTGTTCAGGAGTTCCCAGTAGCGCGGCTCGGGCTTGATGAGGTTGTCCCAGTTGCTCTTGAAAAAGTTCTCGAGAAGCGAGAATTTCTCGTCGTCATTCAACTCGGCGGCGGGCTTTCTCGACCATTCGAGCCAGAGATCCTTTATCTGGCCGTCCACGAGTTCCTTGATCTGAAGAAGGAGAACGGGAGTGAGGTTGAAGTTGGGGTGGATGCCCGGGAAATCCTCGATGACGGAAATCATGTCCAGATAACCTTTGACGCAGTGCATGCGGACCCAGGGCATCATGGCAGTCCTCGTCACGGGGTTGACATAGTACGGCTGGTGCATGTGCCAGAGAAAGACGACGTTTGCCACACGGAATGGGTATGCGGAACGCGGCGGCGGAGCAATTCCGAATTTTCAATTTTGGTTTGGCCTCGATTTAGATTCATCCGGAAGTAATGTCGACCATGACCATTCTCGTGGCGGACGATGATCCCCTGGTGCGCAAATTACTTTCGCGCTTTTTGGAGGGCTTCGGATTCGAGGTGCTCCAATGCGGCGACGGCGTCGAGGCGCTTCGGATCCTCGAGGAGATGCGCGTGGCGCTTCTCGTGCTCGACTACGAAATGCCGGACCTGAACGGCGCGCAGGTCTGCGAGATGATCCGGAAAGCCTCCAATCCGGATATGGCTCAGATACCGATCATCCTGCTGACGGCGCACTCGGGCGACGAGCACGAGGTCAAGTCGCTCGCGGCGGGAGCGAACGACTTCGTGACCAAGCCCGTGAATCTCGCGGTGCTGAAGGCGCGGATAGAAGCCCACGCCGGACTGTATGCCTTGCGCCGGCAACTCAAGGAGCAGAACGACGAGTTGGAAAAATGGCGCCGGGACCACGAACTCGACCTGGAAGCCGCGCGGCTCACCCAGCAGGCGATCCTCCCGCAACGGACGCCGGCGCTCGCGGGATGGGAATTCGCGGCGCGTTTTCGTCCGTTGATCCAGGTCGGCGGCGACATGTATGACTGGTTGAGGCTCCCGGATGGAGCCTTGCTCCTCTGGATTGCGGATGCGACGGGACACGGCGTCTCCGCGGCCCTCTTTACGACGCTGGCCAAACTGCTCTTCCGGCACGCCGCGAGCGAGCTGAGTTCGCCCTCCGAAATCATGGAGCAGGTGAACAAGGAGTTCTTCGCGATTTTCAAGGGGAAGTCGTTCATGACGGCGGCGTGCGTGGCGCTGCGAGCCGGAACTGGAAGGGTCACCTTTTCCGGTGCGGGACACCCTCCGCTGCTGGTTGTTCAGGAAAATGGCGCGCTCGAGTCCATCGCCTCGCGCGCGCCGCCGCTCGGCCTGGAACTCAAGAGCGCGCCGGGCGAAACGGAATGCGAACTCGGGGAGGGAGCTGCCCTTCTGCTCTACACCGACGGGTTGTACGGCGCGAGCAACGCCGCCGGAGAACGCCTCAGCCAGGCGGACATGGCCGGCCTGGCGGTGACGCCGGGTCAATCCGCTGAAAAATTCCTTGTGGCCGTCATCGACGCGATCACCGCCCGGTGCGATGGAAATGCGCTTTCCGACGACGCCGCTGCCGTAGCCGCTCTCCGGACGGGAAGACCATGAATACCGTTTACGTTCTCCTGCTATTCACGGCGCTGGCGGGGATAGACTGCCTCATCGGAGGCACCCGGTTGCTGTTCAGCCTTCCCGCGTACGGGGTTCTCGCCTTGGGAGGCGTCCTTTCGCTGTTCTCGGCTTTCCGAAACAAGGCGGCTCCGAACCCGGCATGCCTGCTCTCCATCCTGCTCCTTTCAACTTATCTCCTAATACGAAGCTGGTACTCTCCTATTCCCTACCTCGCGAGACCCGATTTTTTCATGATCCTCGGCTCGCTGAGCATCTACCTCATCGTCGCGTTTTACGTTACCAGCCCGAACGACCGGCTTCTCCTGGCAGGCGGACTGCTGCTCCTGGCGATGATCGAGGTTTTCGTAGGGTTGACCCAATTTGCGTGGGGGCATGACTTCATGCCTTTCGGCTTTATCCGCGCGCCCATGGGAAGGAGAGCCAGCGGCATGTTCATCAGCCCGAACCATTTTGCCGGCTTTCTTGAAGTGGCCGGCATCCTGGGGGTCAGCATGACCGTCTGGGGGCGGTGGCCGCTATGGGCAAAGATGGCCACCGGTTACCTTTCTCTGGCATGCTATGCCGGCGTGGCGATCAGCGGCAGCCGGGGCGCCTATCTAAGCGTCACTTTCTCGATTCTGGTCTTCAGCCTGCTCAGTCTCGGAGTCGTCGCCCATAACGACCGCCGAAAGTTTGGAAAGGCGGCTGCTGCCGCGGTGCTTGTTATCGCGCTGTTCCTCGGCGGCGCTGTTTATTTCATCACGCGGAGCCCCACGCTAAGCGATCGGTTGAGCCGCCTTTTTATGCAAGAGGTGCGCTTTTACAATTGGGAAGCCGCGCTGGCGCAGTTCCGAGTCGCGCCGGTATTTGGCACCGGGGCCGGGACGCATCTCATTTACGGAAGACTTTTCCGGAATCCGCATCTTCAGACGGATCCCATCCACGCGCATGGCGACTACCTGGAACTCCTTGCCGAGTATGGAGCGGCGGGGGCGGCCTTTATGGCCTTTTTTCTTTGGAGCCACATCGCATGCGGTTTGAACGCCGCGCAACGCCTGGCAAAACGCTTCGCGGGACGCCGCGCATTCAGCAACCGGCTGGCGCTCACTCTCGGCGCGCTCTCCTCGGTGGCCGCCTATCTCGTGCATTCCGTTTTCGATTTCAATCTGCACATTCCCGGCAACACTCTCTTGCTCGCCTCCGTTTTCGGCATACTGGCAAACCCCGCGGTCGAAACCGAGGATGTCCGAAGCGCGCCCTCCTGGACGGAATTTGCCCGGTTTGCTCTCCCGATTCTCGGAATAGCGATCGCCGTTCTGGGGCTACCGAAACTTCGCGGGGAATACTATGCCGAGCAATCCAGGATAGCCCTTCGGAACGGTAAATTCAACGACTCGGTCGCCCTGGCCAGGAAAGGCCTGGCCTTTGAAAAGCAAAATCCGGATCTGTACTTCTACATCGGCGAGGCGGATCGCGTCCTGGCGAGCTCGATGAAAAGGGGCGGGCCGCGGTTTCTATTCTTCGACGGCGCGGTGAACGCCTACGAGCAAGCCCGGAAGCTCCTGCCCGAAGACGAAAAAATACTCGTCGGTCTGGCGCAATCCCTGGATGGGATCCAGGAATACGACGCGGCGGGCGAAGCCTACAAGACGGCCATAAGCTGGGATCCGAATCTCGCGGTCATCCACACTTTCTATGGAAATGCTTTAAAAGCGGCTGGCCGGACAGCCGAGGCGGCGGAACAATATCGCCTGGCCGGAGAAATTTGGAGTCACCCGCACTTGGACGAACCGAAGCCACCCGGACGCCTGTAACCAAGGCTGGATTCCCGGCGCTCTTCCCGCTAGTTTGTAACACTCCCCCATGATCATTGTCATAAAGCCGAATACCCCCCGGGATCAGATTGACGAAGTCATAAACGAAGTCGCGAAACTGGGCTACGACCCGCGTCCGATCCACGGAGTCACGCAGACGGTCGTCGCGGCCATCGGCGACGAGCGCACGCATCACACCCTAGAGTCTCTCAACGCCCTGCCGCAGGTCGAACAGGTCATGCGCGTGCAGAAGCGTTACAAGCTGGCCAGCCGCGAATCCCATCCCGCCGGCACCGTCGTCTCCGTGGATGGCATCGAGATCGGAGGGCCTCGTCTTGTCGTGATGGCCGGGCCGTGCTCCGTGGAATCCGAAGAACAGATCCTCGCCACGGCCCGGGCCGTAAAGGAGGCCGGAGCCACCGTGCTTCGCGGCGGCGCATACAAGCCGCGGACATCGCCGTACGAGTTTCAGGGGCTTGGAAAGGAAGGGCTTCGGCTGCTGCGGCTGGCCAAGGAAGAAACCGGCCTTAGGATCATCACGGAAGTCTTGAGTGAATTCGACGTGGAGCACGTGGCCAATACCGCCGACATCCTGCAAATCGGCGCGCGCAACAGTCAGAACTTCGGGCTGCTCATCGAGTGCGCGAGGACGATGAAGCCCATCCTGTTGAAGCGGGGGTTGAGCGAACGAATCGAAGAATGGCTGCTAGCCAGCGAATACATCCTCGCGCACGGCAACCCCAATGTGCTGCTGTGCGAACGCGGGATCCGCACGTTCGAGACCTACACACGAAACACTCTGGACCTGGCCGCGGTCGCCATCGCAAAGAAGGAATCGCACCTGCCGGTGATCGTCGACCCCAGCCAGGGGTGCGGGCGCGCGGACCTGGTGGAGGTGCTATGCCGGGGCGCCCTGGCGATGGGCGCCGACGGCTTGCTCATCGAGGTGCACCCGAATCCCGCCGAGGCAATGAGCGACGGCCAGCAGCAGGTCGATTTCCGGGCTTTTCGTGAAATAATGAAGGAACTGGCGCCCTTTTCGCGATTGAACGGCAGGACAATTTAAGCGACCCGGTTTCGGGGAGGTCAGCGAGGGAGGTGCGCATTCGTAGTCTGGGCGATTCGAGTTGGGCCATTGAATTACTTGAGCCATCGCTGAGAATGTATGAACTGTATTATCCCCCGAGCGCCGTTTACGATAAACTTTAACCGGGGCCTATGATGAAACGAAAACCGTTGGTTGAAGACATCGAGACGTACGCCCAGGACATCGTGGACACGGTGCGCGAGCCGCTCTTGATGCTTGATACCACCTTGCGCGTCCGATCCGCCAACCGCGCCTTCTATCAGACTTTTCAGGTCTCTCCGGAAGAAACCGAGAACCGCCTCATTTACGAGTTGGGCAACGGCCAGTGGGACATCCCCGCCCTGCGGACACTCCTCGAAGACGTTATTCCCACGAGCTCCGTCTTCAACGACTTCGAGTTGGAGCACACCTTCCCGATCATCGGGCGCCGCGTAATGCTGCTCAACGGTCGCAAGCTGCGCCCGGGCAGTCACGCCGAGTTGCTGGTGCTGGCGATGGAGGACGTGACGGAGCGGCGGCGATCCGAGGCGGACTTGAAGGCCATCGAAACGTACGCCCAGAACATCGTGGATACGGTGCGCGAGCCGCTCCTGATTCTCGATACGACCTTGCGCGTGCGATCCGGCAACCGCGCCTTTTACCAGACTTTTCAGGTCTCTCGGGAAGAAACCGAGAACCGCCTCATTTACGAGTTGGGCAACGGCCAGTGGGACATCCCCGCCCTGCGGACACTCCTCGAAGACGTTATTCCCACGAGTTCCGTCTTCAACGACTTCGAGCTGGAGCACACCTTCCCGATCATCGGGCGCCGCGTGATGCTGCTCAACGGTCGCAAGCTTCAGGCGGGCCATCACGGGGAGTTGCTGGTGCTGGCCATGGAAGATGTGACGGAGCGGCGGCGCGCCGAGGAAGAGGTGGCCAAGGCCAAGGAAGCCGCCGAAACCGCCAACAAAACCAAGAGCCTGTTTCTGGCCAACATGAGCCACGAACTGCGGACGCCGCTTAACGCCATTCTGGGCTACTCCGAGATGCTGCAAGAAGAGGCCGCGGAGCGGCAACTGGATGAATTCGGCGCCGATCTCGGAAAAATCAACGCCGCTGGCAAGCACCTGCTGGCGCTCATCAGCGACATCCTCGATCTGTCCAAGATCGAAGCGGGCAAGATGGAGTTGTTCCTGGAAAGCTTCGACGTGGCCAAGATGATCGACGAGGTCGCCTCCACCATCCGGCCAATGGTCGAGAAAAACGCCAACACGCTGCATATCGTGGTCGCACCGGAGCTGGGCATGATGCGCGCCGACCAGATCAAGGTGCGCCAGGGTCTGTTCAATCTCTTGTCCAACGCCGTCAAGTTCACCCACGATGGCAACATCACGATGGACGCCGGACGCCAGCTCATGGATGGCAGGGAGTGGATCGTGTTTCGAGTGACAGACACCGGCATCGGCCTGAGTCCCGAACAGATCGTCAAGCTCTTCCAGGATTTCACCCAAGCCGATGCCTCGACCACTCGCAAGTTCGGCGGCACCGGCTTGGGGCTGGCCCTGACGCGCCGCTTCTGCCAGATGATGGGCGGCGACGTGACCGTGCATAGCGTGCCGGGTGAAGGCAGCATTTTTACCATTAAGCTGCCCGCCGTCGTCGGCGAAGCGAAGCCCGAAGCCGCCGCTGAGGCTGCTGGCGTCGAGGCCGTCCTCGCTTCTCCAGACGACGGGGGCGGGGACGGCGCCGAACCGCTGCCGCCCCCCGCAACCTGCGTGTTGGTGATTGATGACGACCCCATGCAGCGGGACTTGATGCAACGCTTTCTGAGCAACGAAGGCTTTTGCGTGCGTGCCGCCGGCGGGGGTGAGCAAGGGCTGCGCCTCGCGCGGCAGTTGCGGCCCGTCGCCATCACGCTGGACGTGATGATGCCTGACATGGACGGCTGGAGCGTGCTCAAAGCGCTCAAAGCCGACGCGGCCTTGAGCGACATCCCGGTCATCATGCTCACGATGGTGGACGACCCCGAACGGGGCTTCACGCTGGGCGCCGCCGATTACGCCACCAAGCCGGTGGATCGCCAGCGCTTGTCGCGGATTCTCAAGAAATACACCTGCCCGCACCCGCCGTGCTCGGTTCTCCTGGTGGATGACGACCCCGCGAGCCGTGCCATGACGCGGAACATTTTGGAAAAGGAAGGCTGGAAGGTCAGCGAGGCCGAAAACGGGCGCGTGGCCTTGGAGTGCATGGAGCGGGAGCGCCCCAGCCTGATTTTGCTGGACCTGATGATGCCGGAAATGGATGGCTTCGAGTTTGCCGACCGGGTGCGCCGACACCCCGAGTGGCGCTTGATTCCCATCGTGGTGCTCTCGGCCCACGACCTTAGCGGCGAGGAGCGGCGACGGCTCAACGGCTACGTCGAGTCGATTCTAAAGAAGGCCGGCGACTCGCACGAGGCGTTGCTGCACAAGGTGCGCGACTTGCTGGACGACTGGGCCGCGCCGCGCGCCATGACTTTGCCAAGGGGAGAAGAAAAGCGCGCGACTTCCGCGTGAACGCTTTTCGCAATGCCATGCCCAAGATTTTACTGGTCGAAGATAACGAAATGAATCGCGACATGCTCTCGCGCCGGCTGCAGCGCAAAGGCTACCAGGTCGTGCTGGCGGTGGACGGCAAGAGCGGCGTGGAGATGGCCCGAACCCAGGCGCCGGATTTGGTTTTGATGGACATGAGCCTGCCCGTGCTCGACGGCTGGGAAGCTACGCGCCGTCTCAAGGCCGATGCCGCCACACAGCACATTCCCGTCATCGCCCTCACGGCGCACGCCATGTCCAGCGACTGCGAAAAAGCCCTCGAAGCCGGCTGCGACGACTATGACACCAAGCCCGTCGAACTGCGGCGTCTGCTCGGCAAAATCGAGGCGATATTGAGCGGGGGCGGGATGGCTTCCGGCGGGGAATCAGCATCGTGACCAAACCGCAACGTCCAACCAGCGAAGCGGCCCGGCATGCGCTGCCACCGGGCCTTATCCACGACCTGCGCACGCCTCTCAATCAGATCATCGGCTACTCCGAGATGCTGATCGAGCAGGCGCGGGAGCGAGGCCAGAACGACTTTGTGCCGGATTTGCAGAAAACTCATACTGCCGGCAAGCAACTGCTGGATCTCATCAACGACAACTTTCATCCGATACGCGCGCTGGACGCGCCCGCGGCTATCGCCGCGTCGCGTGGGGAGCATGCAACGCCGGGAGAACAGGAACCAGCCGGCCAAGCATTCCCGGAGCACCCAGCGGCAGGCGAACTGGCCTCCGGCGCGTCGCGGGGATTCGTGCTGGTCGTGGATGACATCGAAACCAACCGCGAGGTCCTCTCGCGCCGGCTGGAGCGTCAGGGCTACGCGGTGGCTACCGCCGAAAACGGGCGGCAAGCGCTGGAAATGCTGCGCGCGGACATCTTCGACCTGGTGCTGCTCGACATCATGATGCCGGAAATGGACGGCTACGAAGTGCTGCGGCGCCTCAAGGCCGATGAGGCGTTGCGCCACATTCCGGTCATCATGATTTCGGCTCTGAGCGAGATGGACTCAGTGGTGCGCTGCATCGAGATGGGCGCGGAGGATTACCTGCCCAAGCCGTTCAACCCGATTCTGCTCAAAGCCCGCATCGGCGCCTGCCTGGAGAAAAAGCGCGCGCGCGACCGCGAGACGCACCTCTTCGAGCAGTTGCAGGAAAATTACCAACGCGTGCAGGAACTCGCCGCCGCCTTGCACGCCCGAAACGGCGAGATGGCCCGCTGGCGCGAGGCGCAGGAAGCCGATCTCGCCATCGCCCGCACCACCCAACAGGCCATCGTCCCTTCCGCGGCGCCGCGGCTCGACGGCTGGCAGGTGGAGGCGGTCTATACGCCACTCATCCAGGTGGGTGGCGATGTGTATGGCTGGCGCCAGTTGGACCATGGAATCTGGCTTTTTTGGCTCGCCGACGCCACTGGCCACGGCGTGGCCGCGGCCCTCTTCACGACCCTGGTCGCCTTGCTTTTCAACCACGCCAGCGCCGCGTCCGGGACGGCCCACGGGATCTTGACGCGCGTGAATGCCGAGTTTTACAGCGTGCTCCGAGGAGGCTCTTTCATGACGGCGTGTTGTGCCGTCATCGAAGGCGACGGCCGGTTGTCCTTCGCCGGC
>Ga0302324_100007081_pt1 | contig 23961 bp, 21 predicted proteins | sample Palsa_T0_1_FD_201949 | JGI IMG/M metagenome (GOLD analysis project Ga0302324, IMG submission 201949) | Peat permafrost microbial communities from Stordalen Mire near Abisko, Sweden - Palsa_T0_1 | ecosystem: Environmental > Terrestrial > Soil > Palsa > Peat permafrost | place: Sweden: Abisko... | reverse complement strand
ACCCTGTCCGTACCCCTCCATGATCCAGAGGCAGATCTGCCCAACTGGCAACGCCATTCCCGACCCCACGTTGAAGATACCCGCCGGGGAAGCATGGATCATCGCCGCCAAGATGTTGCAGAAGTGCTCTACAGGCAAAAAGTCTCGTGGAGTGAAGGCGCTAAACGGAAAGACGAGGCGTTTTTGCTCGAGAAGCTTGGAGATTGCAAGGCCAAAAAAAGTATGACGACCGGGCTCCCAACCGAAGACGTTGGAAGGCCGAAGAATCGTGCAGCGGTCGCCGAGTAAGTCAAATACTCTAGCCTCCGTGAATATGTTGTTAGAACCATAGAGGTCACTCGCCATGAGAGGGGCCGTCTCGGGAACGGGAAATGGCGTGCTGGTCCCGTACACCTTGCGTGAGCTCATCATCACGAAGTGCGAGCTGCTTGAGGCAACGCGGCGCGCGACTTGTAAACAGTAATCCGTCTCTTCGGTGCTAGCAGTGGTGAAGTAGGAAGGTTTATAGGCCATGTTGACGACGCAGCGATAGTCTTTCAGGTCGACGGAATCAATTTCGAGGTGAGAGATCGCATGGAGCGAGAATGCGGAGCCATAGTGCGCAACGAAGTTCTTCGCGATGAAACTTCCCTTGCCAACCAGCAATATGTTCCGCATTCTCTAAATTTCCTGTATTTTCGACAATTGTTCCTGCCCAGGGCGCGGTTTCCCGGGTGCCAATGCTAGGCTTCCACGCTTAAATCCTTGAGTCGAAAACTGATGCATTCCATGCCAGAGCCACAGCAGCAGCATCGGTTTATAGCTTACAAAGATATCGATGAAGCAGGCGGTGGCTAGAATAATAAAGACATATTCGCGGAAAGGACCAGACGATCGGCAGTGCTCAAAAAGCACAGTCTTGGCAAACCAGCAGAACGTCAGCAGGCCGAGCAGGCCGGTCTCAATAAATACACGGACAAAATAACCGTCGACGGCGGCCGAGGCAAAGGATGGCCCCAGGCCAACGATGATGGAGTCGGCACCCGCCAGGGTGGATTTAATCAGCGTTGCCCAGCGAAAGACACGAATGAGTCCACTGGGATCTCCGTCGCTGGCATCAGCATCATCGATCGCCGTCTGAAACGTGTTGTCGAGGTAATCCTGGGATGTCCGGTACACGGGCGCATTGCTATAGGCGTCCTTCAGACTGTTCAGCGAAGTGCCGGAAATGGCAGACGAGAGGCGTTCGATGATGCCGACGGGCTCCTCCGATGAACTATTCGAGGTAGAGCGCAACGGGAGAAAAACAAGCAGGGCGACAGCCGCGACGGACGCACTCCCGATGATCCAGGCATTTCTGGGACGGCTGATCATCGCCTTGATCAAGCTGAAGGTAGTCGCCACGAAAGTGATCCGGGAGGCAGAGAGGAGGATAAGGAGAAAGGCAAATAAGCCACTCGCGCGTTTCTTCTGCGCGTAGCCGAGGTAGCAGAGCAGGAACGCGGCGACCACAGCCAGCTCGTAGGGACCATTGGTGTTTCCAACCGCGCGAGTGGTGATGCCTTGAAAACCTCCGACAACCGGCAGGATCCCGAGCATTTGCAGAGGTACCGCGACACATAACGCGGCCAGATAGTAAGACAGCATTCGCGAGAGGCTGATGCCGCTCCTAGCTACTCCGTAGCCGATATAGTAAAAGACCATGTACTCGAGCATCCGCGCGACGAAGAAAAGTGAGATGGCCAGACCAACCCGTCCACTCAATCCGTTCCAGAGCGCCGAAACCAAATTGACAGCAACGAAGCCAAGGTAGAGATTGAATGCGCGCGATCGTTTGACACGGCTCAGGTCTCCTCTCCAGAAAAGGAGAACTAATGCGCAGAAAATCAGCAGATCGTCGACCCGAATGCCTGAGCCGCCTACGCCAACTAACACCATTTTGAAGGAATAAACGCACCAGATTAGGATGATGTAGAGAACCCGTCCGGAGATGTTTCGCTTGCGGGTCATCGCGTTTTGATGACTCGTCCCGGCATACCCACAACAACCGATCGGGACGGAACGGATCGCGTGAGTATTGTTCCGGCGCCCAGAACGGAACCGTCTCCCACCTCCACACCATCGAGGACAGTCACATTATTTCCGATCCAGACATCTCTTCCGATCGTGATGCCTTTTTGGGTGACACCCTGATCGAAGATATCGCCTTCCCCTGAAAACTCATGGTTCTCGGCAATCAGCGAGACATTTGCGCCGAGCTGGCAGCGATCGCCAATGGTAACCCGGGCGGCCGCGCCGAGGATGGATCTGGGCCCGATGTAGACGTTGTTTCCAATGGTGATGCTCGCGCCCGGGGAGTTGTAGTGACTGGTCAATTGCAGCCAACAGCCTTCTCTGATCGTCACGTTATTTCCGATATTGACGCCCGATACAGAAAGACAATCGAGGTAACTATAGTTGCCAATGTAGACGTTCTTCCCCGTCCGCAGCAGTCTCTTATTGAGTATCTTGCAGCCGCGCCCCAGAAAAAGATTTCCTCCGGCGGCACCCAGCCCTGGCCTTGCCAGCAGGCCCCGCAGATAAGCGCCAAAACCCTTCTGAAGTAAATTGCGCACAACCTCCAAGGAAGGCAGTCGGGGATCGATTTTCAAGTCTTTGCCACGGAAGCGCTTTAGCAGAAACAGTGCAAGGCGATCACTCAACATTTTGCTCAGCTCTCATAAGGACACCTTATATCGATTTGAAGCGGCGACGGAGAAATTGGAGGCTAGTCCAAATGTCGTACTTCAGGATACCCAACCGAAGGTCAAGGAACGCGATTCGCCAGGGCAAGCCACCGGTTTCGATTTTTGCCCGGCCCGCCTCATGGAATGCGGCCCTGGAGTCGCTCACACCACCGGCCTTCATGCGGACAGTCAGGCGGGGCATAAAAGCAGCATGCAGTGCGGTCCGGGCGCGGAGCAAAAACTCATAGTCGCCGGAGATGAGGTAAGACGCATCAAAACGTCCGTATTGGTCGAAGAGGCGTCTTCGGTGCATGCTTCCCGCATGCGCGCAGCAATTATACCGGCTGAACAGCGGCCATTGCCATGGTTTCCCAATCGTGCGCGCATGGCCGGAGGGATGGAGCCACTGAATCTGGGAGCTGAGATAATCCGCATCGGGGGTTTCTTTGGCCAGTCTCATGTAAGCTGCGATCGCGCCCGGGAGATATGTGTCGTCAGCACCCAGGAATGCAATCCACTCGCCTCGAGCCAGATTGAGGCCCTTATTCCAGGCGTCGTAGACCCCAGAATCAGGTTCGCTCTGCCACAATTCGATGGAATTTTCGTAGCCTCGAAGCACCCCCACGGTCCCGTCGGTCGATTTGCCGTCCAGAACCAGATGTTCGATATTCGGGTAATCCTGCAGCAGCACGCTCTCAATGCATTCGGCAATATGCGGCTCGCCGTTGAAAACCGCAGTGATCACTGTGACCAGAGGGTAGCCAGGCGTGCTCTCGGCGGAGCCGCCATTGATCCTCCTGCCGCCAGATAGAGATGGCAGGTCAGCTGGCATTCGGTCTCCTTGGTAATAGTTTTGCCGTCAACTCTCCCCTACCTACCAGCCCCGCTATCGGCCAAAGTTCAATCACGAAACGCTTCCTTCAGTCTCTGGAGTTTCAGCGCACTGTCAGCATCCTCACTCAGTTCGCTGATACGGTGGCGAATTGCCGACCAGATGCAGGCGACGCCAAAGCCAATGCTTGTCACACCGAGTATCAGCAGGAGACGGTGTGGTCCTGACTTCTTATCTGGAGGGATGGCGTGATCGATCACCTGAATAATGGGCGCGGATTTTGCTTCATCGATTCGCGCCGCTTCGAATTGTTTGGAGAACATATCCAGGAGGCTCTCGTGGTACTTAACCTCGCGCAGCTTTCGAGCATATTCCAGGGCGTCTTTCGGCACCAGGCCAGCCGGCAGCTGGGTGTTTCCAGGCTGGATGCTCTGCTGGTCATTTTCAAGCAGCGCGAGCTGCTGGCGCAGGGTTGAAATCTCCTGCTGGATCCTGGTAACGTCCGGATTCTGGTCGGTAGCGAAGGTCCGCATCGACTGGATCTCCACTTCACGGCTGACAATCTGCGCCCGCAGTTCCGCGATGCTGCGAATGATGGACTCCGCTTGGACGCTGAGCTGGATCAGGCCGGTCCGCTCTTGAGTTGCCTTCAAATCTATCTCCGCGGCAGCTAGGGCGTCCTTCTCCTCATTGAGCTGCTGATCGAAGAAAACACGACGCTGGGCGGCTTCCGAGATGGCGAGGGTCGAGTTCATCCTCTGCAACGCGTCGATGTAAGCATTGGTCAAGTCGCTGGCTCGTTGCGAGCTCTTGTCCGTGACTGAAATGGAAATGAGGCCGTCCTTACGCGCCTCAAACAGCACATGCTTTTTCAGCGCCGCGCGGGTGTCGTCCATGCGCATGGTGCGGTAAATAGAGGCCAGGTTGAATTTAGCGATGAGCTGGTCGGCGACCGTGCGGCTTTGGAGAATGCCCACATACAAGTCACCGGGATTTTTCGCTCCCAAGCTCGCTCCCCCGCCACCGACCAGCGCCCCCAGCTGTCCCATCAGTGAAGAGACGGAAGACTGCTGTTGCTGAGGGGGCAAAATGAGGGCGGTGGCCGTAAAGTAGGGTTTGATTATCAGGGAAATCAAACCGCCGAAGAAAAGCGCCATAAGTGTGGCTGCCGCGATACCACGGCGTGCCCGGACAAGCACAATGGCCAAACCAAGTACGTCGATCCCTTGCTCAACCTCTTCACAATCAGCAATATTGCTTGGTTGATCGTCCACCAGACCGCCATTTTTGAAACTACCAGTCATCGATAGAATCATAACCGATGATCTTATTTCCGATACGCGTGCGTCATCTTGGTTCTGAGCTGGCGGAATCGGATTGAGCCATTCAGCGTAGTGGCCAGGGATGCAGCCGGCCGGAGTGAAAATACCGATGCGAATTCCCGTATTATGAGGAGATGACCACATGCAGGCGGATAGGTCTTGGGGTCGCGTTTGTGGTTTGTGACGGCAGGTACGATAGCTCTTGTCTAATTGTCCACTGAGATCTCCCGTAATCCTGTTGGTATTCAACCGGCCGGCACCGACGCGACTCGTATTCGATGCCATTGCTGCTGCGCGCCCCGCCAGACTACTGATCGTCGCGGATGGTCCGAGAGGCGATAGGCCAGGGGAAGCTGAACTTTGTCAACAAGTTCGGAGCATCGTGGAGGACGTCACCTGGCCTTGCGACGTACGGACCAACTTTGCAGAGAAGAACCTTGGTTGCCGGGAGCGCGTGATTTCCGGCATCAGTTGGGCGTTCACCTTGGTTGAGGAAGCCATCATTCTTGAGGATGATTGCTTGCCGGATCCCTCATTTTTTCCCTATTGCCAAGAGCTGCTGGAGCGCTACAGAGGAGATTCCAGGATCGGAATGATTTCGGGGGATAATTTTGCCGAGGAGGCATTACAGACTGAATATAGCTATTTCTTCTCACGAATGCCCGCTATCTGGGGCTGGGCTACCTGGAAGCCAGCCTGGGAAGGGTATGACCGGCACCTCGAACGGTGGCCCGAGATCAAACGCGCCAACCTGCTTTCAGAGATGTTCGACGATCCCGCGACAGTGAGATTCTGGACGGCTCGTTTTGACGAAATGCACGATGACACTGGACCAAATACTTGGGATTATCAGTGGACATATACCAATTTTATTCACAACACACTGACCATCGTTCCACGAGTGAATCTCGTCAAAAATATTGGTTTTGGAACAGACGCCACCCACACCAAGGAGCCGAACGGGTCCCTCATAGTCGCCGCCAAATCCCTCGATTGGCCGCTCCGCCATCCACCCAGTTTCCTGCCATTGCGAAGCGTGGATCAAAGCGCGCAAAAACTTCATCTGCCTCCGGCTTTCGTTCCCGGAAAAATCAGGGGGGCGCGACGCCGGATCCGCAAACTGCTAGAGCACCTTAAGAGCTAGAGGCTCTGAGTCTTGGCCCCGCAAAAATGTTGAACAGACTGACACCGGCAGTTCGTAGAGTGCTCGGCAATGCCGGCTGGCTCATGGTCGATCGCGTCGTACGGATGGGACTAGGCGTTTTTGTCGGAGTTTGGGTGGCTCGATACCTCGGCCCGGCGAAATTTGGTACCTTGAACTTCGCCATCTCGTTTGTAGCGCTGGTTGGCACGGCGGCATCTCTAGGCCTGGACAATATCGTCGTCAAAGAGATCGTGCTGAGCGAGTCCCATGCGCCGGAAATCCTTGGAACGGCATTCGCATTGAAGATATGTGGATGCATCTTCACTCCCTTGCTGGCCATCGGCGCCATCCGGCTGGTGCAGCCAAACGACCACATGGCGATACTGCTGGTAAGCCTGCTTGCCATCGGCCTGATCTTCCAGCTCTTCGATACGATCGATTCCTACTTTCAATCCAAGATCCAATCGAAGTTGACAGTGTGGGCGAAAAATACCGCTTTCCTGTTGGTCGCGGGTGTGCGCATATGGTTCATTCACATCAAGGCGCCATTGTGGTTCTTTGCCGCAGCCCAGGTGGCGGAGTTGGCGCTCGGCGCGATGGGCCTGATTCTCATCCATCGGTGGACCGGAGGGAGGCTGTCGCTGTGGCGTGCCAAGAGACAGCGAGCTGTCGCTTTATTGAAGCAAAGCTGGCCTGTCATGCTGTCGAGCATGGCGATCATGATCTATATGCGCATCGATATGGTCATGCTGAAGGTGATGCAAGGGGAGAAGGCAGTTGGCCTCTACGCTGCGGCCACCCGGGTATCGGAAGTCTGGTATTTCATCCCCATGGCCATTGTTTCGTCAGTGTCGCCGGCAATCATTCGATCCCGTGACAACCCGGAGGTGTACTATCAGCGGATCAGGAAATTATTCTCGCTGATGACCCTGATTGCGGTTGGCATCGGCTCTGGCATCGCGCTGGGTTCCCACTGGATTATCCACACTTTATATTCTGCTGCATTCGATTCTGCCGGTCCCGTCCTTGCGGTTCATGTCTGGGCCTCGGTATTTGTGTTCATGGGCGTGGCTCAAAGTCCCTGGGACATATCAGAAAATTTGTTGACGCTAGGCTTTTACCGAACCCTCGCCGGCGCTGTCGCAAATGTCCTGCTCAACTTGGTACTGATTCCCAGATATGCGGCTATGGGGGCTGCTATTGCGACTGTTATCTCCTACGCGATTGCAGGGGTTTTCGCAAATGCGTTCGATCTTCGCACGCGCCCCATATTCTTCCTGCAGCTAAAATCGTTTCTACCCGTGAAGCTTTGGTAAATGCCCACTGGTCTCGTGGAATACATGCCATCCCCGATTGTTCATAAGCAGGAGTTACTGGCTTCGCGACAGACAGTAAGGGCACCCCGAAGGCTCAAATATTCATCGATGCATATGTATACTTTTTCGCCAGGAAGAGGTTTGCCGCGTGAACAGGTTCCTATTTCAGTTGTCGTTACGAGGTCTCGGTGTACTCAACCACCAGCCGTTGAGAAGCGGCAGACTTAAAGCCATTCAATTTGAATTCAAGGAGATGAATGGAATCAGCAGAACCTTCTTTCGCGACTTCTATACCGCCTTCCGGAACACAACCTTTATCGAATGCTGCCCGATGGTCTGACTGCTCTTCGTGAGTATTCGCCGGTATTGTGCGAAATCCTTTCATTTCATAATATTGCAGCTTCCGGCAACGTCCTCATTAGAGGTCCAAAAGGTGCTGGATCCGGTAAGAACACGGCCGCTTCAGTCAGTCATTTTCTGAAAATCACGCTCTATGAGCGACGGCCGTCTGTATGCTTTGTTCACTATGCGCGCAGCTTTGAAGCTGGTGGCGAGACGGAAGAGCAATTTGCTTTTTGGCCTCGCGGTAAAAAGATGATAGGCCCCCCTGGAAAGAAGATGCCGGCCAAACCGCCGGGCGAGCAGGTGCAGAGAATCCAGGGTGTAGAACGAGATATGCTGGCCAGTGGACGGCATGTAGTACCACCAGTCTGCCACTCGCGGAGCAGGATGGGGAACCAATACCGTCGATACCAGGAGGTTCTCGCAGAGGCTCATCATTTTTCCCAGGTCCGCAACCGGGTCGGTCACGTGCTCGAGTACCTCGAAGGCCGTCAAAAGGTCGCAAGGATCTCCTTCTGGGTGCTCGAAGCCGCGAGCATAATGGTTGGTTGCGTGAGGGTCGTACCAACGAAAATCGAAGCCTTTGTCTCTCATCATGCGGACCAGAATTCCGTGTCCCCCACCAAAGTCAACTGCACACCGAGCTTGTGGGTAAAGCAGGTTCAATACCGCGCTGGTCAGCTCGCGATTCGCGAGGTTCCGCTCCAATATTCCGACATCCTGACGGGCAATCGCTGAAGAGTAAGCCTCCGCCAGCCAATAGGGACTTTCCGTTTGAATAAAGCCGCAGGCGGCGCAGCGAAAGTACAGGACGAGGTGCTTGCGCAATACTTTGGCCTCATCGAAGAATGTCGATGTCTTACCACACACTTTGCAGTTCGCTACGGGCTTGTCTGCTCTACCGACTGGTTGAGTCACTGCGGGGCACCGGCCTTGCGAGATGGATTGATTTGTTGGTTTGGCATTTAGGCCAGGCTCCCGCTTAGAGTAGCCGCCCTTCCACCCCGGATGCAAACCCGCTCCGTCCCGGCCAACTGCCAGTTCGGAGATCTGGATTGCCACCCGCGATGCAGAGGTGCCGTATAGTGAATGAGCGGTTTGTTTGACTGACTAGGAATGCGAGCTGCCCTCTAATGCAACAACGCAGGGCAAAAAAGCACCAAGCGACAGGAAGGAATTGGCTTCGGAATTGGAAACGCGACCGTCACCTATAGCTGAGTTCATAATGAAGGGCCTTCTGGCCGAGGACAGTGGGCAGGTTTTTTCCAAAATAAAAAGGCAGCTTTTTCGAAGGGTCCGTAAACAAATGGCTGGTCGAAATTTCTTTGTCCGCTACCAGCTCGCGGGCCGAGAGATAGTATTGCCGCTCGAGCATGATCTTCCCATCTTGCGCAAGGTCTATCCGCAGTATTCCGCGAATGTGGGGCGGCTTTGCAGCTATATACGGAAGAAATATCCTGGTCTTCAAATGATCGATGTCGGGGCGAACGTTGGGGATACAGTGGCTATCGTTCGTGAGCACTGTGATTGTGCCATTCTTTGCATTGAAGGCAACGAGTACTATTTTGGACTGCTGCAGGAAAATCTACGACGTGGTCGCTACGAGTCGGTCCGAGCGGTGCGGGCCTTGGTAGCTACTTATACCGGAGAGCTGAAGGGCAATCTTGTTTCCAGCTCCGGCTCAGCTCATTTTGTCGAAGACGATGGAGCTTCTGTTCAGGTTTCAAGACTGAGCGACGTGCTGGAGCGATTTCCCGAGTTCCGCGATCCAAAGTTTCTGAAGATTGATACCGATGGATTTGACTGCGGAATACTCCGTTCCGAAGTGGAGTGGCTTGCCTTGCATAGGCCAGCCATTTTCTTCGAATACGATCCGTTTTTCTTTCACCAGCAACCCTACGACGGAACCCAGATATTCAAGGATCTGGCAAAGGCTGGCTATCGCTACGGAATGTTGTACGACAACTTTGGGGATTACCTTCTTTCGCTGGATCTGCAGAGAGATGCCAACCAATTGGAAGACCTGCAGACCTACTATCTGGGAAGACTGGGACATACCTATATGGATGTACTTCTTTTGCACCAACAGGATGGCGATCTCTCAGCGGAGATACGGAACCAGGAGCTTCGCTGGTCAGCTCAATGGCGACTGATGGAGAAGCCCGGTGGGCACTAACAGGGCGGTCACATCTCGTCAAGCTACCGTTGATGCGGTTTTGTTGCGTTGACGTGCGGCGGTGAGGGCATAGAGTCGCTGGAATGCCGCCGCGGTGTCACGAAACGAATATCGGGATAGGACTGCCGTGCCTCTTTCCACAAGTACTCTCCTGAGATCCGCGTCATCGAGAATCCGGATCATTCGTGCGGCCAAGTCAGAAGGGGAATCCGGGTCAAAATAGAGGGCGGCATCCTGCGCAACTTCGGGCAAGACAGAGGCATTCGAGCAAAGAACCGGGAGGCCGGCGTCAAATGCCTCCAGAAGAGGGAGTCCGAATCCCTCGAACTTGCTGGGAAACACCATAGCCGTTGCGGCGCGGTAGATCGATCGTAACTCCTCCGTGGTTACGAACCCCAGGTAGTGAAGCTGCTCGCGGACACCAAGTCTCTGGGCGATCCCATCGAGTTTCGCCCGGAATTCGGTGGATGCGCCCGTAAAGTAAACCTGCACAGTCCGTTGGCGTTCCCGCTTTAACAGATTCAACGCGTGGAAGATGACTTCATGGTTCTTGTGCGGCCATGTAACCGCCGGATAGAACAGAAACTGTGGGGGGAGACCGAGGCGCCGCGCGGCGGACTGCGGGGCTTGTACCGAGTGGGTAGCACGGGCGTCGAAGACCAGCCCCCAGGGAATGACCACGAGTTTTTCGGGTGCGATGCCGTACTGCTGGACGATGTCTTGCTTTGACCACTCAGTCTGCACGCAGACATACTCCGCTTGCTCGCAAAACGCCCGGTAAAGCCTTTCACGTATCGCCCAGTCGATCTTCGAAAAGAACCCCGGATAATGAACATGCTGCAGGTCATGAGGCTGATAGATGGACGGCAGGCTGGTGAGATAGGCCGCCTGTATTGGGAAATGTACCAAGTCAAAGGCAGCGCCCTCGACATATCCGTCGGATACGGGAACGTTGATTGCGCGGCCCCGCAGGGCCTTCCCCACAGTCCTCATAAGGGGGACCTGGCGAACCATGTTCTTGACGCGACTCCGTGCGGACTCGGAAACAGTCTTCAGCCGGCATCGGCCAAAGATAGAGGGAGCGATCCAGTCGCGCATCTGGCTGGGGACGATGAAGGTATACTCCTGCCCGACATCGTGAGACTCCGACAGCGCGTGCGCCAGCGCCAGGACGGCGGTGCCTATACCCTGTTGAGGATTCGATATTCTGCAGTCGATGGCGACGCGAACTTTGTCGTTAGTGTGCATGCTTGACGGAGCGCCTGGTGCATTGGCTCGCGAGACTGCGGATGACGGGCCTTTTATGCGCGTTCTGCCGTAGCATCCTGTCATCGTGAGCTATCTCCGTATTACAATAGGCAACAGTAGCCATTGCCATCTGCAACAGATTCAGGCTGGGATCACATCTCGAAACGATGAAATCGGTCAGCTCCGGAGTTAAAAAAGTGAAGTTTCCGTCTGGCCCTGCTAGGGCCGCGTACGGCTCCGTGTTGTGTTTGGCAGTTTGGGGCTGTGGAAGCACGCCGCCTAATTTTACCATCGCAGTGACGCCCACGACTCTCGAGATCACGCCTGGGGCCAGCCAAAGCGTCGATGTCAATATCACCCCAATTGGCGGTTTCCATGAAATCATTGCGGTGACTGTAACCGGTCTGCCTGCAGGTTTGACTTTGAGTCCAGCGAGTCTGAGCCTAACCGAGGACTCATCGCAACCGTTCATGTTAACGGCGGCCGGAACCGCCCCCGCAGGCAACGCGACCATTACTGTGACTGGCAAGTCGGGCGCATTGAACCATTCAGCTACCGTCGCCTTGACCACGACCCCGCCCCCCCAGCCGCCCGATGTGACCACTTATCACTATGACAATGCGCGGGATGGACTCAATCCGAAGGAGATACTGCTCACCCCGGACAATGTAAATTCCACTGGCTTCGGCAAAATCGGCTTTGATGCCGTAGACGGGGTGGTCGACGCGGAACCGCTTTATGTAGCCAATCTGAAAATTGGCGGGAAACAGCGGAATGTGCTTTATGTGGCCACGGAGCATGGCAGTGTGTATGCTTTCGACGCTGATTCGGGTGACCAGTTATGGGTGTCTTCGACCCTGGGCGAGGACGAGACTACCAGCGACGACAGGGGTTGCTCGGCCTGGACTCCGGAGATCGGGATCACTTCCACCCCGGTCATCGATCGGAAGCTGGGCGCCAACGGCACGGTGTTCGTTGTCGGTATGAGCAAGGATGCGAGCGGTGGATATCACCACCGGCTCCACGGCCTTGATTTGGTCTCTGGTCAAGAGGTAAGCGGTAGTCCGAGAGAAATCATCGCCAGCGCTGCTGGCAAAGGAGACGGCAGCCAAAACGGACAACTGACCTTTGATCCGGCGCAATATGCGGAAAGGGCGGCTCTGTTGCTGCTCAATGGAAATATCTACCTCGAGTGGGCCTCTTTCTGCGATCATCCGCCCTACCACGGCTGGGTTATGGCGTATAGCGAATCCGCCCTCCAGCAGACCCAGATTCTTAACCTGACTCCTAACGGCGGTGATGGCGCCATCTGGATGAGTGGAGGCGGCCCGGCCGCGGATACGGCGGGCAACGTCTACGTTGTCGTGGGAAACGGCTCAATTGACGAGAGTCTTGATGCCGCGGGCTTTCCGGCGGATGGCGATTTTGGAAATTCGATCCTAAAACTTTCGACCACCGCGAAGCTTTCCGTCGCGGATTATTTTGCACCCTGCTACTCGTTTAACGAGAATGGGGATGACTTGGACCTGGGGGCGGGGGGGGGAATGCTTTTCCCCGACCTAACCGACGCCAGTGGAACTGTCCGCCATCTGATCGTCGCCGCTGGCAAAGACTACAACGTCTATATCGCTGATCGGGACAATCTTGGAAAATTTATTTCCAGTTGCTCTGTCACCAACAATGTGTACCAGATCCTGGATGGGACTCTCGGAGGGCAGGTTTTCTCGACGCCTGCCTTCTTCAACGACGTACTCTACTATGGAGCTTCGGGAAGCGCGCTTATGGCTCTACCCGTATCCAGCGCGCAGATTCAGGCACCGTCCAGCGAGTCTGCAACTTCCTTTACTTTTCCTGGTGCGACACCAGGAATCTCCGCCAACGGGGCCAGCGCCGGGATCGTGTGGGCTTTGGAATCAAACCTCAATCAGGCCGCGGTCCTGCATGCATACGATCCGTCTGACCTGACCCATGAGCTGTACAACAGCGGCCAAGCTGCCAATAGCCGGGATAGTTTCGGCAATGGGAACAAATTTGTTACCCCCATGACTGTCAACGGCAAGGTATACGTTGGAACCCGAACCGGAGTTGCCATCTTCGGATTGCTGGATCCAAACTCGACTTCGAACCTCGTCGGATTCCAGGGACGAGATCACCTGGCAGCCCATTAGAGCTGGGGCACTTTTCCCTCTTCTCCATAGCGTACTAAACCGGACTCAACTGTGTTCAGCGTCATCGTCCCGACCTTGAATGCCGCACCCGACTGGCGCCGCTTCGCTGCGGCGTTACGGGCCTGCGTTCCGCCGGATCGAGTTCTCATTGTTGACTCGGAGTCGACCGACGGCACTCCGGAGCTGTCGCGGGCAGCGGGTTTCCGCGTCTTGACCGTGGCGCGCCGGGACTTCAATCATGGCGGAACGCGGCAATGGGCAACCCAGTTCACAGGCGAGCCAGAAATCTTGGTCTTTCTTACCCAGGACGCTGTCTTGGCCGATCGGGACGCGGTAGGGAAGCTGCTGGCCGCGTTTGAGGATCCGCGGGTAGGAGCTGCCTATGGCCGGCAACTACCTCGGCCCGAAGCAGGAGTGATCGAAGCGCACGCGCGGCAATTTAACTACGGGGCGTCTTCCGATGTTCGGGACTTCGCGAGCCGGGAAAGGCTCGGGTTTAAGACTATCTTTATTTCCAACTCGTTCGCCGCCTACCGGACGTCTGCGCTGATGGGTGTGGGAGGGTTTCCCGCCGATGTGATCTTCGGCGAAGACACCGTGGCGGCCGGCCGTCTTCTGCTGTCTGGCTATAAAGTGGCATACGTCGCGGAAGCCTGTGTTTATCATTCCCATGCATATTCCTGGATCCAGGAGTTCCATCGCTACTTCGACGTAGGAGTGCTCCATAGCCGCGAAAGTTGGCTGCTGGATCAATTCGGGAGAACGAATGGCGAGGGCAAGCGCTTTGTGCTCTCCGAATTGAAATATCTCCTTGATCGTGATGTCCGACAGATCCCTTCCTCCTTGGTGCGCACTGCGCTGAAGCTTCTAGGGTACCGGCTTGGCAGAATGGAGGCGCGGCTTGCTCCCGAGCTCAAGCGCCGGCTAAGCGCAAATTCCCATTTTTGGGTTACCAACTAAGGCGGGTTAGCCTCTCTACCCCATAAGTATGCCTGCTTGGTGCCTTTGAACTTGAAGTTAAGTTGAAGGGCGCTTGAACCGCGACTGCGGTCGTCGGCTGGAACTGGAAGCTGGATCGGCTGAGCTGTGGTCGCGCAATCCGAAGACAATAAGATGCCTCAATCGTGACTGGTGGGGATGCCTGCAGGTGGTCTCAAGAGGCGACCCTTGTCCACATACTTGTCCACGTCGCCTCAGAAATGCATTTGTCCGACAGGATCGGGAAGGCGTCGGCAAGCCGGAACTTAAAACAGACGTCCTTGTTCCTGCGCTGGTATGCAACGCATTGTCTAATCTCCGATTGGCGAAGCAGTCTTACGCACGCAAGGGGCTCTGCTCATAAGCCAACCGAATTCCCTCGGCCAGCCCGACCTGCGGTCGCCAACCCAGCCGATTGATTTTGCCGGAGTCCATCAGTTTGCGCGGTGTCCCGTCGGGCTGGGACGGGTCGAAGATCAGTTCGCACTCGTAGTCGAGCACTTGGCAGACCAGTTTCGCGATCTCGCGGATCGTCAGGTCCTCGTTTGTCCCTACATTGATCAGCGGCGGCTCCTGCACCGACAGCAGGCCCTCGAAGCTCTCGTCGGGCAACGACATGAGGAAGACGCAGGCGTCCGCCATATCGTCGCTATAGAGCAGTTCGCGCCGCGGCGTGCCGCTGCCCCACACTACGATTTGGCGCGCACCAGTGCGCTTGGCCTCGGCCACTTTGCGGATCAGCGCCGGCAGCACATGGGAGCTGAGTGGGTCGTAGTTGTCGCCGGGTCCGTACAAGTTGGTCGGCATGACCGCCAGATACTTTGTGCCGAATTGACGGTTATAGGCCCAACACATTTCGATTCCGGAAATCTTGGACACCGCATAGGCCCGGTTGGTGAGCTCCAAGGGACCGGTGAGGAGATACTCCTCCTTGATCGGTTGCGGGCACAGTTTTGGGTAGATGCAGCTCGATCCAAGGAAAAGAAGCCGTTTGACCCCAATCCGATAGCTGGCCTCAATGGTGTTGGTTTGGATGCGCAGATTGTCGCGAATAAAGTCGACTGGGTAATTGTTGTTGGCCAGGATGCCGCCAACCTTGGCCGCTGCCAGGAAAACATACTCGGGCCGTTCGTCGGAGAAGAAACGCGAGGTCGCTGGCGCGTCGGTCAAGTCCAGCTCCGCGTGGCTGCGTAGCAGCAGGTTCGTGAATCCCCGGCGGGCTAAGGCCCGGCGCAACGCCGAGCCGACCAGCCCACCATGCCCAGCGATATAGATTTTGCTGTTGTTTTCCATGCGGCGGACTGGCCTTAGGACTCCTGCACGTTGTAGGCTGCGTAGCCGTGTTGTGTAACCAGCGCGTCCCGCTCCGCACTCTTGAGATCTTCAACCACCATCTCCTCGACCAAGGACTGGAAAGACCTCTTCGGTCGCCAGCCCAGCTCGGTCCGCGCCTTGGTCGCGTCGCCCAGCAGCGTCTCGACCTCGGCGGGACGAAAATACCTCGGGTCGATGGCCACCAACTGCCGCCCATGCTGGTCGTAGCCTTTCTCCTCCACTCCAGCGCCTTCCCAGGTTAAGTGGATGCCCAGGTGTTCGGCCGCCAAGGTGGTGAATTCTCGCACGCTGTACTGCTCTCCCGTGGCGATGACGTAGTCGCGGGGCGTCGCCTGCTGCAGCATCATCCACTGCACCTCGATGTAATCGCGCGCATGTCCCCAATCGCGTTTCGAGTTCAGATTGCCGAGGTAGAGTTTATTTTGCAGACCTAGTTTTATCCGTGCCAGGCCTCGGGTGATTTTGCGGGTTACGAAGGTCTCGCCTCGGGTTGGCGACTCGTGGTTGAACAGGATTCCATTGCAGGCATACATCCCATAGGATTCGCGGTAGTTTATCGTGATCCAGTACGCGTACAGTTTGGCGACCGCGTAGGGGGAGCGTGGATAGAAGGGCGTAGTCTCTGACTGCGGCACCTGTTGCACCAGCCCGTACATCTCCGAGGTCGAGGCCTGGTAGAACCGGGTCTTCCCGACTAAATCCAATATCCGAATCGCCTCCAGTATGCGAAGTGCTCCCAGCGCGTCGGAATTGGCAGTATATTCGGGCTCCTCAAAAGAGACCTTGACGTGACTTTGCGCCGCCAGGTTGTATATTTCGTCCGGTCGTACCCTTTGGATGATATGAATCAGACTCATTGAGTCCGTCAGATCGCCGTAGTGAAGGTACAAACGCTGGTGGTCTGAATGAGGGTCTTGGTACAAGTGATCAATGCGGTTGGTGTTCAGTAACGACGAACGGCGCTTGACACCGTGGACTTCATACCCTTTGTCGAGCAGAAATTCGGCTAGGTACGCTCCATCCTGGCCGGTAATACCGGTGATTAAAGCCTTTTTCAAGCCTTCTGTTCCTCGTCGCCTGCCGCAGTCCGTTTGATCTTCCAATTCTACTTGATGCAATTGGAAGCCTCGGGAAATGCGAGCCCGCGCCAAGATGCGAGAATTGGCGACAGGCATAGTCGTGGCCAACTGGGTCACCGCGGGCATTGGAAGCAACCCGTCGATTCCATGGCTGGCTGGCGACTGGTCCTCAAGAGCTCTTGGAGGCCCACCCGCTGGTAAGGATCCTCCTGTCTACAAGGTTGACCGCCATACCTCGGGAGTTCACAAAACGATATCAAAACAATGGAGTTAACTCCCTTCTTCACCTTCTGCATGGGCAGGAGAGCGGGAACTTGTCTCACCCATGGCGTTGGGCAGTCTCCGGGTCATGCGACTCGCTTCGCGTCCGCAATCCTATGCTTGGGACGTTTGGCTCGATCGATATAATGAAAGCGGCAGTCTGCGGGCGTATTCGTTCCAGGCTAAGCGAAAGCGCGCGAACCAACGCTCTGCAGAAGCTCGCTTCCTGGGAGGGTTCGGCCTCAAAAGAGGGCCGCAACTGAGGCGCTCAAAAGCGGTGAGGAGACATGATGAAAACTGGCCAGCATCCTCTTGCAAAGATCATGGAGAACCGGATCGCCATCATCGATGGTGCGATGGGCACAACCATCCGCACCTATGCCATGCAGGAGGCGGACATCCGCGGCGAACGCTTCAAGGAATCGTCCAAGGGACTGCTGAACGATGGCGATCTGTTCACTCTGACGCAGCCAAGGATGATCGGTGACATCCATCGCCGCTTCCTGGAAGCCGGCGCGGATATCATCGAGACCAACACCTTCGGGGCGACCAGCATTGCCCAGAGCGAATTTTTTGTGGACGACCCGCGCGAGCATGGCGGGCGCAAGGACCCCGCGTTCTACCAGAAGATCATCGACGATTCGTTTCTCAGCGAGCTGGCCTGGGAGATCAATGAGCAATCGGCGCGGCAGTGCCGGGAGTGGGCCGATCGAGTGGGGCAGGAAACCGGACGGCAACGCTTCGTGGCCGGGGCGGTTGGGCCGCTGACCGTGTCGCTGTCCAACTCGCCTGACGCCGATGATCCGGGCTTCAGGGTGGTCACCTTCGACCAGGTGAAGACCGCTTATGCTCAGCAGGTGCGCGCGCTGATCGCGGGCGGCTCGGACCTGCTTCTGGTGGAGACGATCTTCGACTCGCTGAACGCCAAGGCAGCGTTGGTCGCCATCCGCGAGGTTTTCGACCAGGACAGGATGGAGCTCCCGGTGATGATCTCGGCGGCGGTCGGGCGTGGCGGCGAGACCATGATCTCCGCGCAGACAATCGAGGCGTTCTGGAACGCGGTGAAGCACGTGAAGCCGCTGTCGATTGGGCTCAATTGTTCGCTTGGTCCGGATCTGATGTATCCGTTCCTGGAGGAACTCTCGGAGAAGGCAAACGTGGCGATCTCGTGCTACCCAAATGCTGGCCTGCCCAATCCACTCGCGGAAACCGGTTTCGATCTGGGCCCGCAAGACATGGCTCGCTATTTGGGCGAGTTCGCCCAGGCAGGGCTGATCAATATTGCCGGCGGCTGCTGCGGCAACACCCCCGAGCATATCGCGGCCATCGCCAAAGCGCTCGAAGGCCAGCCTCCGCGCAAGTGGCAGGCGCTGCCCATCGAGGAATCGTACGTCCCCGAGATTGCGAGCGTAGCATGAGTGTGTCGGAGAGCGAGGCCGAGGCCGCCACGCATACCAGGCCGCTCCGTCTTTCTGGCTCCCAACCTTTCACCCAGCAGTCCGGCGTTTACATCATGATCGGGGAACGAACCAATGTGGCGGGTTCGCCCCGGTTCGCGAAGCTGGTAAAAGAAGGCAAATATGAGCAGGCCGTCAGCATAGCTCGACAGCAGGTCGAGAATGGGGCGAATGTCCTCGACATCTGCATGGACGAGGGGATGATCGACGGCGTCGTGGCGATGACCCGCTATCTGCAGTTGCTGGCCAGCGAGCCCGAAGTCGCCAAGGTCCCGTTCATGGTGGATTCCTCGAAGTGGGAGGTCATCGAGGCAGGCCTGAAATGCCTGCAGGGCAAGGGCATCGTCAACTCCATCTCGCTCAAGGAAGGCGAAGAGAAGTTTCGCCGCAACGCCGCGAAGGTGCTCAAGTACGGTGCTGCAACCGTGGTGATGGCCTTCGATGAACAAGGTCAGGCCGCGACCTACGAGGAAAAGATCCGCATCTGCGGGCGCGCCTATCGGATATTGGTGGACGAGGTTGGATTTCCACCCGAAGACATCATCTTCGACCCCAATATCCTTACCGTTGCCACGGGCATGGAGGAGCACAACAACTACGCAGTCGACTTCATCAACGCCACGCGCTGGATCAAGGCCAACCTGCCGCACGCCAAGGTCAGCGGCGGAGTCTCGAATATCTCGTTCAGTTTTCGCGGCAACAACAAAGTCCGTGAGGCCATGCACTCCGCGTTTTTGTATCATGCCATCGCGGCGGGCATGGACATGGGCATCGTGAACGCCGGCATGCTCGAGGTTTACGAAGAGATTGAGCCGGAGCTGAAGGCGCTGGTCGAAGATGTGCTGCTCAATCGCCGGCCGGACGCGACGGAGCGACTGGTAGAGTATGGCGAGACGCTCAAGGGCGTGAGCGCGGCGGTCAGTGAAAAGAAGGCCGAGGAATGGCGGAGCGGTACGGTCGAGGAGCGTCTCTCGCACGCCCTGGTCAAGGGGATAGACGCGCACATCGAGATCGACACCGAAGAGGCCCGCGTCAAGCTTGGCCGCCCGCTGTTGGTCATCGAGGGCCCGCTGATGGCCGGCATGAGCGTGGTGGGCGATCTGTTTGGAGCCGGCAAGATGTTCCTGCCCCAGGTGGTCAAATCCGCCCGGGTGATGAAGAAGGCGGTGGCCCACCTTACGCCGTTCATGGAGGCCGAGAAGGCGGCAATGGTCGCGGCGGGCCAGGAGGTCAAGGCGCAGGGAAAGATTGTGCTGGCGACCGTCAAGGGCGACGTTCACGACATTGGCAAGAACATCGTTGGCGTGGTGCTCGCTTGCAATAACTACGAGGTCATCGACATGGGAGTGATGGTCCCGTGCGAGAAGATCCTCGAACGAGCCAAGGCGGAAAAGGCGGACATGATCGGGCTCAGCGGCTTGATCACCCCGTCTCTCGACGAGATGGTGCATGTGGCCAGGGAGATGGAGCGGCAAGGTTTCAAGCTGCCGCTGCTGATCGGTGGAGCGACCACCAGCCGCGCGCACACGGCGGTCAAGATCGCGCCCCACTACAGCGAGCCGGTGGTCCATGTGCTCGATGCCAGCCGCGCGGTGAACGTCACCACCAGCCTACTGAGCGACCTGGGCAAGGCAGACTTCGTTGCCAAACATCGCGCGGACTACGAGTCGATTCGCAAGGCCCACTCCGCGCCACGCCAGAGCGTTGTGCCTCTGGCGACGGCGCGCGCCCGGCGAACTCCCATCGTGTGGCGCGGCGAAGACCTGTCCGTACCCGCGTTCACTGGGGTGCGCGTGCTGGATAACTTTCCTCTGGCGACGTTGCGCGAGTTCATTGACTGGTCGCCGTTCTTCCACACCTGGGGGTTGAAAGGCATCTACCCCCGCATTCTCGATCATGAGCAGCAAGGTGCGCAGGCGCGTCAGATATTCGCCGATGCCAATTCGCTGTTGGATTGCAACGTCGAGAAGAACTGGGTCAGTGCGCGGGGCGTATACGGCATCTTTCCGGCCAACGCGGTCGGCGACGATGTCGAGCTCTACGCGGACTCCACCAGAGAAGAGGTAATCGAGCGATTCCATTTCCTCCGCCAGCAGGCTAACCGGGAGGGCGGCGAGCCATGCCGGTCGCTCGCCGACTTCATCGCGCCCAAGGAAACCGGGCTGCGCGACTCCATCGGCGCCTTCGCGGTGACCAGCGGGATCGGCCTGAAAGAGCTATGCGACCGATTCCGAGCCCAGAACGACGACTACAACGCGATTATGGCCGAAGCGCTCGCCGATCGGCTGGCGGAAGCCTTCGCCGAGTGCCTGCATAAGCGGGTGCGGGATCAATGGGGTTACGGGTGTGAAGAGAATCTAAGCACAACCGATCTCATTCAAGAGAAGTATCGCGGGATCAGGCCGGCCGCGGGCTACCCGGCCTGCCCCGACCACACCGAGAAAGGTGCGGTGTGGCGTTTGCTCGATGTACAGGCCAACACCGGGATGTTAATTACCGAATCGTTTGCGATGTGGCCCGGCTCAAGCGTGAGTGGGCTCTACTTCGCTCACCCGGAATCACGGTATTTCAGCTTAGGCAAGATCGATCGCGATCAGGTTGCCGACTACAGCCAACGCAAGGCAATGAGCGTGGCGGAGGTCGAGCGATGGCTTGGACCTAACCTGAACTACGACCCTGCAGAATAGCATCCGGATAATTCTTTGGCTGCAAAAGAGAGAGACAGGCGACAAGCGCGGCGAACTTTTCGTCTTGCGACCATGGGGAGCCATGCGAGCGGCCGAGCTCGATCAGGCGGCTGGTAACCTCACCGGGTTGCCATTGGAGAGCCCGAAAAGCCCGTTCGAGAAGCTCGCTCTCTTTCACCGTGAACGCCTCCAACCCGCACCGCTTGCAGGCGTCGAGAAGTGCTTCACGAAAGAGCTCCCCATCTGCGGTGTGAATCAACGCGTGGGAGGACAGGATCTGGGGGAGAGCCGGAAGCGGCCTTCCCGAAGCCAGGAGAAGACCGCAGCGCTTGAGTTCATAACCTTGCTTCCGAAGGCCCGTCTGCGCAGAGCGGAGAACTTGGTAGGCCATATCTCCGGCCGCGGTGCGAATTTGCGAGATGAAGTCGCGAGCTTCGTGCAGCGGCTTCTTTTCGGCGGTGTGGTACGGCTGCCGAAATTCATAAGTAAAGGTTTTGACCAGATGAGGGCGCTCACGAAAAACGAGCAGCGGCAAGCCTTCTTCGATGGAGATCGCAACCAGAGCGGCCCAGCCGGAATGAACTCGAAAGCCAAGCGCCGCTTGCTTCATATCCACTCGCCACTCCAATCCGGGTACGCGCTTCAAAATAACACGATGGACGCGCATCGGCAAAAGACGGCCGCTGCTCTTTACTTGACATCCCAGTGAAATCGCGCGATGCTGTTTCCGTGGAGAGTACTTGAATGTCAAGTGAAGAAAAGGAACAAAGCCAACTCCTGCAGGGAACACTGGACCTGATCGTTCTACGGACTTTGGCGAGCATGGGTGCGCAGCATGCCTATCAGATTGCGACCCGGCTTCAACAGGTCTCCGAACGCCTCTTGAACCTCAATCAGGGGACGCTCTATCCGGCTCTGATTCGGCTTGAACAGTATGGATGGATCAAGGGCACCTGGGGCAGGACGGAGAGCAATCGTGAAGCCAAGTACTATGCCATCACCAAGGCGGGAGAAAAGGCCTTGAACCAGGAGACGTTGCGTTGGCGCAGGATGGCGGGCCTGGTGGAACGTTTGCTGGTTGAGGACCTCCAGTCATGAAGAATCTCAGGCGTCTTCTGTCGAAATGGCTTAACCTCTTTCGCAACGATCGAGCGGAAGCAGAGCTGGAACGCGAGATTCATGCTCATCTCAGGCTACTTGAGGATGAATTTCTCGCAACAGGCATGAGCGCCGAGCAGGCGCGCCTCGCCGCCGGGCGTGCCTATGGTGGCGTCGAACAGGCAAACAGAGGCACCGTGAAGACCGTTCAGTTCTGTGGCTCGAACATCTCTCGCGGGACGTCCGGTATGCGATCCGTCGGCTCACCAGGTTTCCCGGCTTTGCCACTACGATAATCCTGACCATCGCTTTGGGGATCGGCGCCAACACCGCCATCTTCACCCTGGTTCACGCCATCCTGATGAAGTCGTTGCCGGTGAACGATCCCAAATCGTTCTATCGCATTGGCGACACCTACAAGGATTGTTGTTTCAACGACGGACTGGAAAACGACAACGGAGACGGTGATTCGTGGGCGCGGTTTCGATCCCAGTGACACTGCGAACTCAACCTTGGTTGCGGTGGTAAACCAAGCCTTCGCAAAGAAGTATTTTCCCAACCAAGACCCTATCGGCCGTCACTTTGGAATCTACGAGAAGGAAGACATCGGGGCACATGAGATCGTTGGCGTCGTGGCCAACCTAAAGTACACCGATCCGCGCGCCCAGGCGGGTCCAATGGTTTTCCAGCTGCTCTCGTAATGGCAACATCAGTTGAAGGATCAGAACTTCATCAACCTCGAAACGCAAACCCATTACATCAACTCGGTGGTGATGGACTACCACAGGGGGCGCGGCGGAATTTGGAAGTGGCGGCACGCCGCACTCTGGCGAACATAGATCCTGGCCTGGCGGTGATTGACCTGCGTTCTCTCCACTTCCAGCTTGCAGGCAATTTCAGCCAGGAACGCCTGATCGCTCGCTTGACCACCCTCTTTGGCCTGCTGGCTCTGCTGCTCACATCTATCGGACTCTATGGCGTTACCGCATATCAAACCGGGCAACGCACGCGTGAAATCGGGCTGCGTATGGCCTTCGGTGCAGATCGCCGTCGAGTCCTGGGTCTGGTGATGCGCCAGGCATATCTTCAAGCCGGGTTGGGGCTGGCTCTGGGTATTCCCATCGCTTTGATGGGCGCGCGGATAGCCGCCAACCAGCTCTACCGGGTGAAATCGTACGACCCGTTCAGCCTGCTGGTGGCGGTTCTGGTTCTCTCAGCAGCAGCCGCAATTGCGGGCTTCGTTCCCGCGCGCCGAGCGGCGTCCATCGATCCTATGCAGGCGTTGCGTGATCAATGAGCAGTTTTCAGGCCGCTGACAATTTTCTGGTGGCGACGATGCGTGGTGCAGTCTGGCGTTCTGCGGTCATCGATCGACACACTCGTACGATTTCGGGATTGCGAAATTTTGCCCTCCGATGTTCAAGCGGCGACAATGCTTTTGGCTGCGCTTCGCCATATGGCCCCCGACCGATCACCGCCATTGGCAGACAATGACGGTGATCGACGGGTTTCTCTCTCGGTTAGCGACACCTACTTCAAGTGAACAATCTGTGCACTTCCAGCCGGAACGGTCACAACGGCCGAGCCATCTAGAATGGACAGATCGTCAGTTGTGCTGGCCTGCCAGCTGCCATCTATGCCGATCTGACTGCCACCCAAACTAAAACCACTCGTTGCCGTCAGCGATGGTGCGGTCATCAACAGAGCTGTGGCTTGCGATATGCTGCCGGGCCGCGAAATACCAACAGTAAAGTCATTGTTCGGGTCTTTGTTGCTCAGGATCAGGTCTGTCGTGCCGTTCGTTTCCTGAACC
>Ga0302324_100007079_pt1 | contig 23964 bp, 21 predicted proteins | sample Palsa_T0_1_FD_201949 | JGI IMG/M metagenome (GOLD analysis project Ga0302324, IMG submission 201949) | Peat permafrost microbial communities from Stordalen Mire near Abisko, Sweden - Palsa_T0_1 | ecosystem: Environmental > Terrestrial > Soil > Palsa > Peat permafrost | place: Sweden: Abisko... | reverse complement strand
CGCCGAGCGATCCATTCCCGCTCTCTGGGACCGCATCGGCGCCATCCTCGACGACTTCCCAGCCAACCACTGCCGCAACTTCTTCAGCCATGCAGGCTATGCGTAATCTCAAACCAAAATGGCTCTAGAATTCAAAGACAGCGCCCCGCGGCATTGCCCTCGCGGATCGCCGTGGGAAGAAAGCGCTGCCCCGCAGCATCGCCGACAATATGTACCTCAAAACCCGCGAGCGATTGCGCGAGTCGATTGTCAGGTTCTAACGCGCGCACATGGACAGCGAAATCCGCACGAATCTGCTGCGCTGCACCGGTATCGATTTGCTTCAGCGTGACCAGGCCGTCTTCGTACCCGACGACCGAAGTCCTCGTTGCCAATGTGAATTTGCCTTTCGCCAGACGTTCCAGCGCGGGCGCCGCAGCGAGGCTCGTGACGACCTTTTCTACAAAGACGGGACGGTCGGTGACATAGGTTACAGTCGCGCCTCTTTCGATCAATGCTTCCGCCGCTGCGATGGCGTGGTAGGTGCCAAGTTCATCGATGACCAATGCCTGATCGCCGGGGAGGACCGCATCCGTAAGCACCGCTTCCACGCTCAGCAGAGGGACGCCGTCACAGCGATGAGCACCAATTTCCTGCGGAATTGTTGCGCCCGTGGCAACGACCACCGCATCCGGATTCAACGCGGCCACATAGGCGGCATCTATCGTCACGCCCGCGCGAATCTCCACGCCAAGTCTCGCGATCTCGCGCGCGAGCCAATCGGCGATGTCGCCGATCAAAGCATGGCAAGGCGCGAGCCTGGCGATCGAAAGCGTTCCACCCAGACGGTCTTTTGCCTCCGCCAGGATCACCCGATGACCGCGCAACGCCGCTGCGCGCGCCGCTTCCATGCCCGCCGGCCCGCCGCCAACCACGAGCACAAGGCGCCGTGACTGCGCGGGTTGAATCCTGTCGTCGCCGAGCGTGTGCTCAGCCCCGACCGCCACGTTCACGGTGCAACCCATTCGCCCCTGTTCCAGCCCACCGACACAGCCCTGGTTGCAGGCGATGCAAGGCCTGATCTGCCCGGCACGCCCTTCCATCGTTTTCCGCACGATATCCGGATCGGCGATATGGGCGCGCGTCATGCCGACCATGTCCGCCTCGCCTGCCGCAATCGCGGCATCGGCTTCCTCCAGGCGGCGGAAACGGCCCGTGACGATCGTCGGCAGGCGCACGGCGCGCGTGGAGACCCGGCTCGCCGGGATTTCATAGCCGCACGGCTCGTGCATGCCGCCAATGATCTTGTGCGAGGCAAACGCGCTGCCGTGCGAGAGATTGATGTAGTCGACGAGACCCAGCGCTTCGACCGCCAACACGACATCGCGCACATCGTCCGGCGTCATCCCGCCGGGTACCATTTCGGGGCTGAACCGCGCCCCGACGACAAAATCGCCGCCTACGGCCTGGCGCACCGACCGCATGACTTCGACCGCGAACCTGAGCCTGTTGTCCAAGCTGCCGCCATACTCGTCATCGCGGCGATTGGTGAGCGGCGAGAGAAACTGCTGCAGCAGAAATGTGTGAGCACAATGAATCTCGATTCCGTCCAACCCACCCTGTTGGGCCCGCACCGCAGCGGCGGCGAACGCATCGACCACTTCGCGAATCTGGGCTTTGGTCATCGCAATCGTGCGACCCAGCGGCCCATCCATGACGGACGCCGACCACGGAGGACTGCCGTCTATAGGCAGTGTTGCAAAACCAAGATGCTGCAATTGCTGGAACACCCGCATCCCGTGTGGGCGGACCGTCTCCATCAGCTTCTTGTAACGTTCGACGATTTCGTCGCCCCAAACATTGAGCGTGCCAGGCCCGGATGGATGAACGCCGGCAGCCTCGAGAAGCGAAAGGCCGACACCGCCTTTGGCGCGCGCCTCATGATACATGATCAGGTCGTCGTTGAGCGTACCGTTCCCGAGATTGGTGCCGTGCGCTGTCCGCACGACGCGATTCTTGATTCCGACACCCTTGATCGAAATCGGCGACAATATGTGGTCCAAAGCCATTTCGCTTCCCCTAGCGGTCCGGGACGGTATTTGATTTCCGCGGAGCCGAGCAGCAGCTGTTGTCGCGCATGACCTGCTCAATCCATCCGGGAGCCGCCATCGACGTTCAATGTCTGGCCGGTGATGAAGGACGCATCGGGACCCAGCAGAAAAGCGACAGCTGCCGCCTGCTCTTCCGGGCGACCTTGCCGGCCCATCGGAATGACATTGCGCACGGAGGCTTTCACCGCGGCGAAGTCCGCACCGATCCGCTGTGCGCTACGATGAAATGTGCCGTCCATCATATCCGTATCCGTCGAGCCCGGACAAACACAGTTGACGCGGATGCCGGATTTTGCAACTTCGACGGCCAGTTGCTGCGTCAGGCCGATGAGTCCGAATTTGGTCGCGCAATAGGCGCCGTAGTTTGGCAAACCAACCCGACCAGCCATTGAAGAGATATTGACGATCGCGCCACCTTTGCCCTTCTCCAACATGTGGCGAACGGCGATTTTCGATACGAGATAAGGACCATTCAAATTGACGTCGATCGTTCGATACCAGTTGCCGTCCTCCATCTCGGCGATGGACGCTGCGCCCGCTTCGCTGGCGACACCGGCATTGTTGACGACTCCGTCAACCGATCCGAACTCCGCCAGCGCCGACTTGAACATAGATTCCACCTGATCGCGTTTGGTAACATCGCAATCAAAGGCCAGAGCACGACGCCCGAGAGCGCGGATTTCCTCCACGACCGACAGCGAGCCAAGCCAACCCTCGCGTCTTTCATGCTCCGGGTAAGTATCCGGCGTCCGCGGAAATGCCGAGACAATGACATCGGCGCCGTCTTGCGCCAGCCTCAGCGCGATCGCGCGGCCGAGGCCGCGTTTCCGCCCTGCCCCCGTCACCAGGACCGTCATGCCGCCGAGCTTGCCCATGCGTCCGCCCTCCGTCTTGCGGTCAACAATAGTCCCTGCAGTGAATTCTTACATCGGGCCGTTCACGCGTGCTGCAATTGCTTCAGCACTTCCTGTACCGCGGGGTCCGTACCGTCGCGAAACGGACGTGTCACACCGTCCCAGGTGTCGTGCGCATCCTTCCAGACGGCGAAGAGCTCGGTGATCACTTTCGTCTTGCCGTGAATTTCGACGAAACAACCCACCTGTTTGCGACCATCGAAATAGACGACATCGGCGCCCGACCACATCTCAATGGCGAGGTCGAGACCCTGCGCTGCGAGGTCCGCTTTGTCGCGCTCGAATTCACAGCTCAGAATGGCGACGTGGTGAAAGCCCTCCTCACCTCGCCGGAACATTTCCCGGTAGATCGACGGTTGATCGTCGTGCTGCGCGATCAGTTGGACTTGAACGGGTCCGCAATAAGCGAATGCATAGCTGACATCGGCTTGAACTTCGCCACCCCGGTAGCGGAAATAACCTTCCGCGCGGTGGTTGCGCACCATGTAAAAGGGACCGGCGCCGAAGAGGTCGATCCATTTTCTCGCCGCCACATCGATGTCGTCGACAAAATAGGCGTATTGAAAGATCGGCCGATTGATCACTTTCATAAGCGTGTTCTCCCTTGCGAGGCGCGATCTGCCCCGCGCCTATCTGGCCGCTTCCCATCGTACATATCGCAGGAAGAGCCCTGTCAGCAGACCATGCGGACTTATCAATTGCAACACGTTATAGTTTACTTATATTTCCTGGGAAATGTTCGTGTCCGTGCGCAGCGACAATAGCCGTGTTCGACTTTTCACCTTCCGGAGAAAACAATGGCCAGCACTCAGATTACGCAAGAACTTCAGGACGGCATTCTGACCATCACGCTCAACCGGCCTGAAAAGCTCAACGCCTTCACCGCGGAGATGGGCAGCGCCCTTGCCGACGCCTTCCGGGCGGCGGACGAGAATGACGCCGTTCGCGTGGTGATCGTCACCGGAGCGGGTCGTGGCTTTTGCGCCGGCGCCGATATTTCGAGCGGATCGGAGGCGTTCGGCAAAGGCGGCGACAATCTGTTCGGCAAAAGTACGGGGCCACGCTCCGAAAGCAGCTTCATCGAAAGCATCTTCAATTGTCGCAAACCTTCGATTGCCGCGATCAACGGCGCGGCGGTGGGCGTGGGCCTCACGCTTACTCTACCGATGGACATCCGGATTGCCGCAACCGATGCGCGCTTCGGCTTCATCTTCGCACGACGCGGGCTCGTTCCGGAGGCCGGCTCCGCCTGGTTCCTGCCCCGCCTTGTGGGCCTCCCGCAGGCACTTCGCTGGTGCTATTCGGGACGGGTGTTCGACGCAGAGGAGGCACTCAAGGGTGGCTTGATCGACGAGAGCGTACCGGCCGAGGCGCTGCTTGTACGTGCTCGCGAAATCGCGGCGGAAATCTCAGCGGAAACGGCACCCGTATCAATCGCTCTCACCAGGCAACTTCTTTGGCGCTTTGCAAGCGCACCTGATCCCACCGAGCTTCTTGGTATCGACAGTAAGCTCAATCGCGCTTTGGGCGCCTCCGCGGACGTTCGCGAAGGCGTGAGCGCATTCCTGGAAAAGCGCAAACCCAAATTCCCGGGGCGGGTTTCGCGCGACATGCCTCCCCCCTATCCCTGGTGGGACGAGGACTGAGTTTGTGGAGGCGATGGGCAGAGGATTCACGCGATCCCGGCGCGGTGTCCAGCTCAGTTGTTCATGTAGCGGTCAAGCATATGGTGAAGCTTGCGTATGCGCATTTCGCTGTAACGCCCGAAATTAACGAGGCCAGTACCCGAACTGTGCAGGCCTTCCTGGACAAATTGCAGATTGCTCATGTCCTGATCGAACACAGCCGCAAGCCCGCCAAGCTCTTCGGCGGTGGTCCAGGCCTCATCATCCGAGAGCATGCGAAAGGCCGTGGGAGCCGGTCGCGGCCGATTCTTCGGAACCCGTTTCAGTATCCACACTTCCATCAGCGTGCTTTCGTGATCCCGCCCGTTCGGCCGCCAGCGATAGATGAATTTCTGCGTATGCCCGGCCCAGAAGCTCATGTTGGGCCACACATTGTAGAGGAGCGAATCAACCATCTCGGCGTCCGAGCATTGCGAATAGTCATGGCCATCTTCGGAGGAAAGCGCCTGGCGCGCCTGCTCGGCCGCATACGCTCGTGCCGTTTCCCCCTCGGGGACGACCAGCGAGGATGCCTCGTACGCGCCCATGCCGCCGCCCTGCATCACCATCGCGCGATAGCTGTCGGTGGGCGTAACGGTCTGGCCCGCCAGATAGGGGCTCACGACACCGATCGCGGAAAACTGTCGGGTAATGTAGTCGGAAAGGATATCGTATTGACTGTTCACGTCCGCAATGAACGGCAATATCTGCGGATGAGTGGTCACGGAGTGATGGCTTTCCATGAAAGCCTCGGCGACCACTTTCCAATTGGCGCGGATGATTTTGCCGACATGGGCGACGGTATAGCTGTCGTCGAGCCGCCAACGCGTAAAGTGACCCACAATCGGTCCCAGCGTCTCATCCAGCGGCGCGGCTTCGCGATCGAAATTCACAAAGACGAAGCCCGCCCAGGTTCCAACCTTAGCCTCCGGCAACCGCGGTCCGCTACCCTGCCATTGCGGGAAGTCCCACTCGATCGGATTTTCCTTGAACGCGCCATCGCCCGTCCACGTCATGCCGTGAAAGGGACACCGAAACTCACTCTTGCAGCCGTTTAGCGTCACGAGCTTGCGGCCGCGGTGCAGACAGGAATTGTAGAAGGCTTTGATATCACCCGAAGGCGAGCGCGTGACGATCAACGATTTGTCGACCAGGTCATAAATCGTGTAGTCGCCAGGATTGGGAATGTCTTCCTCGCGGCAGGCCATTTGCCAGGTCTTGAGCCAGACCCGCGCAACTTCCCGCTCAAAGAACTCGCGGCTGGTGTAACGAGACGCTGCGATCGGCTCTGTTCCGATATCGGGAACAGGCCCCTCCCGCATAATGAGCGGCACTTCGCGGGTGTCGCGGTCGAGGATATCTTCGTAGGATTCTGCCGGGTGGCGATCGGCACGGAATTCCCGCATCGGCTTGTTCATTGTTCTGAATTCCAGGAATGGTGTCCAAAATCCATGCAGCGGCTTCAAACAACAACTGAGTTCATAAAACTAGCACATGGTATAATATTTCTGACGACTTGCCAAGCCAGCATTCTAGCTCGGCGTCATCAAGCCATGCTGAGCCGTCAATTGCGGCTTCAAGACCAGCCGCGAATTCTCATGCCGCGTGAGTTGAACTGTGCGTCCGGAATGTCCGCTGTCTGGTCAAATTGCCGGTCCGATACGCGCCCGGAAAATGTCTATTTGCCGGCACGATGCCCCTATCCTCGGATGACACGCTACGCTGGTTACGCCTGCGATTTCTGCCGGACGATGCCACCGCGCGCTTTGCGCGCCGCCGCCGACTTGCGCCCTGATTCCAGGACGTCGAACCCGCGATAGATCTCGCGAATTGTTGACGTTACCTCCTTCAAAGCTTCGCCACGAACAGTTGGGGCCAATACCTGCGCTGCGGCCAATTGACTTTGCACAACCAGATGCTTCGATTTGATCTGGTCCCTCGCCCACAACTGCAGAACACCCGTAACCGTGAGCGCCAATTGACTCAAAAGGGTGGGAATATCGGCCCAAGGCTGCAACTCACCAGCAGCCTCCATTTCCCGCAATCCGCGCCCATGGCATCGCTCATAGATTTCGGCCATTCCGAAATGGTCTTCGGGACCGGCGACGAAGGGCGCGACAGCTCTCGACAATTTCGGTGTCACCATCGTTGCGTGCATTCCGCGTTCGACAAAATACAAGACGCGCGCAACTCCGGTCAGATCGCCTGCAGCCGCCTCCGCAGCATGAAACACCATGGCCACGCGGTCTTTGACCGAGACCATGAGCAATTCATCCTTGCTGCCGTAGACGTCATAGAGGGTCTTGGTCGCCACTCGACTTTGGCGGGCAAGCTCGCGCATCGTCACGCCGTCATAACCGCGTTTGGCCAGCAGTTCTCTCGCAACGCCGAGAATCTTCGACCGCCGCGATTGCTGGCGCGGGGTCAGTTTCTTGACGTGCTCATGCGAATTGGATTTGTTTGCTGCCTGTCTGGGCATTTCACATGCTATAGAAGGCCAGTTATCAAAACGATCCCGGCACGGCTTTCAAAGTAATTTGCACCCGCGCAAATGTCCAGAATGCATCACCATACCATTGCCAAAGGGCTCCTAAATACCGAACAAATACTCCGCCCATCATAAACGAGGTTCGGAGCTATATGCTTTGGTCTCTTGACTCAGGAATATGCATCACGCGGTGCCGTCAACGTCGTACTACACCGCCCAATTTTCGTTTCTTGCGGATTTCTTCATACGCCGCCTTTGCGATGGCCATGCTTTGACGATGAGCATCGCCCCGGGCCATAAGAGACAGCACCTGGCAGACTGCCAGACGATTGTAAATATTCAGGTCTTTCATTTCGATCTGATCTTTTGCCCAGACCAGCAGCACACCGGTGAGCGCGGTAAACACAGCCTCGAGAACCCCCTCGGAGTTCGCCCAGGGATGAAGGTCACCATCCAACGCCATCTCGTCTAAAGCTCGCTTGTGACAGCGGTCGTAAATTGGTCGAAATCCGAACCGATCGACAGGCCCGGCGACAAACGGTGCGATTGCTTTCGACAGCGTGGGCGTGGCTATCGTCGCCGCACCGCCGCTTTCAACAAAATGCAAGAGAAGAGACACGCTCCTTTTTTTTCCGGCAGTTACGGCGCTCCTTTCGAATACCTGGGTAACCCGATCTCGCACCGAAGCGATGAGCACATCGTCCTTGCTCCCATATACGTTGTAGAGCGTCTTGAGCGCGACACCGCTGCTTTTTGCCAGGTCGCGCATCGTGACGCCGTCATAACCACGCTCGGAAAGCAGCTGGCGCGCGACCACCAATATTCGCGCGCGCTGTTTTTGCTGGAGCGGCGAAACTGTTCTTTTCGCCGACTGTGAATTTTTCCTGGCAGACAAGTCAGCCATCCCTCCCACAATACGGCCCCTTTCATTCTCAAATGCGGGGACCGTGCCTCGTCACCAGCAAGAATTGCACACGGCGAATCGCAGTCTGCCGGGGCCAACCCCTGTCTGCTCGGCCCTCGCGAGGATGCAAGGACTGTGGACCTTCCCAGCCTCTCACACCGTGCGCCATCGGTCCCGCGACGACCTCCATATGTAACGTGTTTTACTTTTGGCTTGCATCGTCGGTCAAATACGTATAACGCGTAATACTAACTGCATCCAGATGAGGATGCGAAGTGGTTTTGGGCCTGACGCTCGATCGCGCCCTTAACGCAGAAAAAGCCGCCCCTTAAGGGACGGCGACGGAGGGGAAACAGATGGCTACGTCGAATTCACTGAATCGCTCGATTTACGCGGCAGGGTTCTGCGCCGCCGTTCTTTTGCTTTGTGTTGCACCTGCGAACGCACAAACACGGATGGCAGAAAACTCGGATGCATCCGGCAATGCGGCGTCCGATGAGGGGCAGATCGAGACGGTCGTCGTGACGGCCCGCCTGCGCAAGGAAACCGCGGCCCAGACGCCAGCCGTGATTATGGCCATATCCGGAGACAAGCTGGAGCAGAACGGTATCACCAATATGAACGATATCGGTCAGATTGCGCCGGATGTGGATGTCTCGTCGGGATTCCTGCTCGATGCGATCCATATCCGCGGCGTTGGAACTGCCACAACCGATACTGGTTTCGAACAACAGGTCGGTCTCTATGTGGATGGCGTCTATTACGGCAGCGGCCATTGGGTCAACGGCGCTTATATCGACCTCGATTCGATCGAGGTCCTTAAAGGCCCCCAAGGTGTCTATCTGGGCCAGAATTCCATCGGCGGAGCTCTCAACATCGCAACGAAGAATCCCGGCGACGCATTCGAGTCATACGTCACAGCGGGGTACGAAGCCATAGCGGCCGAGCGCTACGTGGAAGGTGTTGTTTCGGGACCGCTAAGCGATACGCTCGGGGCACGCCTCGCAATCCATGCTACACAGATGGACGGCTGGGCGACTCAATACGTAACGGGTCAAGAGGCGCCGGCCGCAAGAGACATCGTGGGTCGCCTGACTCTGGACTATAAGCCGACCGATAATTTCGACGCTAATCTGAAAGTCACTATCGACAGCTACCACGACAACGGCACCTCATCCTATGACAATCTGCTCTATTGCGGCGGCCCGGGAAACACGCCGGCACCTCTCTCGCTGTTCTGGCCCCAGGAGAGCGCGCCCTGCGTGCGTGGCTTTAAGGATGCCAACGCCATTACAGGTCTTGTCGGCTATCCGAACACCCATACGGAACCCTCTTACACAGCGGAACAGTCGTATGCTACCGCTCTGAACATGCATTGGCGGCAGAGCTTTGGAGAATTAACGTCCGTAACATCCTGGAACAGTTATGTTCTCGATGCATTTCTCTATAGCGGTATTGGTGCCGACGTGAACGGTTTCGGCGCCATCCCAGGTCAAAATAACAACGAAAACAAAACCTATTCTCAGGAATTGCGCTACCAGACCAAATTCGATTCGCCGGTCAACTTCCTGTTCGGAGGCTATGCGCAGCATGCGTCCTTCGATGCATTCGAATCCTTTGCTTTGGCGCCGATGGCGATCATGCAGGCGCCGTGGAGCACCGTTCACAACGAGGGTGTGAACAGCGACAGCCTCGCGTTTTTTGGCGAAGCGCAATGGGCTATCCTGTCCAACCTCAGCTTCGACGCGAGCGCCCGCTGGACGCAAGTGCGAAAGATGTTTCATTGGAACAACACTGCCTGCGGCGGATTTTTCTGTCCGGCTTTCCCGGTTTACGGAATTCAGGGCGATCGAACGTTCGATAATGTATCGCCGCAAGCTACCCTTACGTGGCAGGCCACGGACGATGTCATGGCCTATGCGGCCTACAAGACCGGCTTTCTCGCCGGCGGCTATAGCGAAACCGGCACCATGGGCCCCAACGAGACGGCTGCCAATTTCAATTTCGGCAACGAGAGCGCCAAGGGCGGCGAAGTTGGATCCAAATTCTTCCTGGCGAATCGTTCGCTCTATTTCGACGCCAGCGCTTTCTACTACCAATATACTGGTCTTCAAGTGTCGACGTACGACCCAGCTACCACTGCTTTTGCGGTGCAAAACGCCGGAAAGTCGATCAATGAGGGCGTCGAGTTGAACGGGCAGTGGAACACCGGCACTGGTTTCAAGTTTAGCGGAAACGTCGTCTACCTCAATTCCTACTATGCCCAGTTTGTCGGCTCTTGTTTGTACGGCGCTTCGTCGCCGGCAACGTATTTTGCGTGCAACGTGCTGACCCCGGCGGGAACATATGAGCAAAACTTCAAGGGGACGCCCACCGACTTTGCGCCGAAATGGGCGGGCCGCGTCGCCGTGGACTACGACACAAACGTCGGCGACTACCTTATTCATGCGGGCACCGGGCTTGGCTTTACCAGTAGCTATTCCGAATCTCAAATCCCAATAGAACCGGGATACGTAAAAGTGGATGCGCAACTCTCGGTCGATAAAGGTCCATGGTCGGCCGCGTTCAAAGGCCTGAACCTCAACAACGTGGCAGACTGCAGCCAAGTGGCTGGGCGACCGCTCTCAACTGCGGACTTTCCGAACGCACGTATCGGCGGGGAGATCGACTGCGTACTCGAGCGGGGCAGACAATTGAGGTTTGAAATAACGCGGCGGTTTTGAGCCGTCAGGGCACGATGCGTTCCGGCAGCGAGCGGCACCAGGCAATGCCCCGGATACCCCAAATGGGTGTATCCGGGGCAGCGTGATGTTCAGCGGTTGTCCGCAGCGGCGTCAACGACAATTGATCGCGATTCAATGTCTCGGGAGGAAAAACAATGTCCGATATCGAAACGGAACTGAAAGCGCTGCGCCGGGATGTCGAACGCATGAAATCGAAAGACAAAATCGTCCAGCAGCTCACACGCTACGGACGCGGGCAGGAATGGCTAGACGTCACGCTGATGAACGAAGTGTTTTTCGAAGACGCATTTGTCGATTTCGGCTTTTTTACCGGGATCTGGCGCGACTATCGCCCGATTCTGATGGAACTGGAGCGCAACTCGGAGACCACCTTTCATCTTTGCGCGGCGCCCCAGATCGAGTTCGAAGGCGATGATAAAGCCTATGTCGAATGCTACGGCATTGCCGGCGGCCGCAACAAAGAAGATACCGAAGTCTTCGGAGGACGCTACTTTCACACGTTTGAACGACGCGATGGCGTCTGGAAAAGTGCCCGCTGCGTTTACGTTCTCGACTGGCACACAAAACAGCACGACGACGGACCTGCGGGCGGTTCTCATCCGGAAATCAAGATGGTTACGGATCGGTCGCCCGACAATCCTCTGTTCCGCCGCATGGGATATGGCGTGACCTGAAGACGAATCTTTAGCTCACTCTGCGATCGCCGCTCAGCCTGGGCCCAACAGCATGGACCCGCCGTCGACGACAATGAACTGACCGGTCAGATGGCGCGCGGCATCGGAGGCAAAAAACAGGGCCACGGCGGCGACGTCTTCAGGATCGCCCATCCGCCGCAGCGGCGTCCGCTCGACGGTGCGTTTCACCCAGGCGGGATCGTGATTGCGGATCATGTCCGTCCGCGTCAGGCCGGGAGCAATGACATTCACGCGAATATTCTTTGGACCCCATTCCACAGCAAGTTGTTTGGCAAGATGATTTTCCGCCGCTTTGGAGACCGCATAAGGACCAGCCTTGTCCGTGCCGATCAGACTGGCAGTTGAAGACAAGAGCACCATCACACCACCGCCCTGGGCGGCGATATGCGGTAGCGCCAGTTTCGCCATCCGCCAGATGCCGGTGAGATTGGTTTCGAAAACTTTGGCCCAGGTCTCCTCCGTAATATCCTGAAGCGGCGAAAACACTGGGTTGATCGCAGCATTGCATACGACCACATCCAGGCGACCGAAGGCGTCGAGCGTAGCTTCAACAAGACGCTTCAGATCTTCGGCCTTGCCGATATGGCACGGAACGCCGACAACCGTGTGTCCCGCCTCGCGCATCGCCACGCAGGTCGCTTCGCACGCTTCTGGTTTGCGCGAAGAAATCACGACTCTGGCGCCGGCTTGCGCAAAGGCCTGCGCAGTGGCTCGCCCGATGCCCCGCGTCGAACCGGTTACGATCGCCACTTTTCCGGCCAACGCGTCCTTACTGAAGGTGGAAACTCCAGACGCCGTTTGCATGTTGCGGTCTCCTCGCGGTTTCGTTTGGCTCCAGCACGAAGTGATCGGTAGCCCGCGCTACCGGCCCTCGCGATCCCTGGCTAAAACAGAAGCACGATCCGGTATTTGGAGCAAACCCCGCCAGACTTTTCTTTTGACCAAACTCACTTTCGTCAGGCGGCGCGCGTGAGCGTTTCCGGATCTTCTATCAGCGTGCGCAGCGCAGCCATGAAGCGGGCGCCCACGGCGCCATCGATTGCGCGGTGATCGCAGGACAGCGAGAGCTCGACAACCGTTGCAAAACTCAGTGCGAAATTTGCTTCCACGGGTTTTCGCCGAGCGGCGCCGACGGCAAGAATCGCACCCTGCGGCGGGTTCACGATCGCGTCGAATTGGTCGATGCCAAACATGCCAAGATTGGAGAGCGAAAAGCTTCCGCCTTGATAGTCTTCGGATTTGAGGCTGCCGGCACGGGCACTTTCGGCGAGCGAGCGCATCTCGCGCGATATCGCGGCGACGGATTTCGTCTCGGCTGCGCGAATGATGGGCGTCAGCAGGCCCTTTTCCGTCGCCACGGCCACGGCGATATCAGCGTGAGCGAAGCGACGGATCTCGTCGCCGTGAACCTGGATGTTCACATCCGGAACTTGCCGTAACGCCAACGCACAGGCACGAATGAGATAGTCGTTGACGCTGAACGCCTGCCCTTCCAACCGTCTTGTCTGTTCCCGGAGAGCCAGCAGCGCGTCAACACATACCTGCGCCCGCAGATAAAAGTGCGGGATTGTCGATTTCGACAGTGAAAGCTGCCGGGCGATCGCCTTGCGCATGGGCGACATGCGCACGATCTCAAAGGCCCCCGCGACCCCCGAGCTTCCGAGAGACGCAATATCGGCCGCCAGAACGCGCCCTTCCGCTCCGCTTCCCTGAAGCGTGGCCGGATCTATTCCTTTCTCGCGCGCAAACTTGCGGGCTCGAGGCGAGATGAGCTTCCTGTCCTTTCGCGCGCCGACCGGCCGGCCGGCCCTATGCGCGACATCCTCCAGCGAAATCCTCCCGAGGCGTCCGGTGGCGCCGACGCCCGTCAAATCTACGCCTTCGTCCATAGCAACGCGCGCTGCGATGGGGCTGATCTCCATGCCCAATTTTACAATTTGCGCTTCCACCTCAGCGGCACCAAGGCGCGCAGGCGCGGCAGATGTCTGCAAAACGATTTCCGGATTTGGCGCCCGCGCGTAGCCAGCAGGCTCCCCGGCGGCGGACGAAGTCGGAGCCGCCTGGGAATTCGCAGCACTTCCGCCCACATACTGCCTAACGAAATCTTCGATCTCCGCATCCGGCACACTTTCATCGGCCACCACCCCGATCAGCTGCCCGACCGGATAGGTTTCGCCCTCCATACCGATGCGCCGCCTGAGTACGCCCGAGAACTCAGCCTCGTAGACGTTGGTCATCTTGTCGGTTTCGATGTCGATAAGTTCTTCACCCGGCGACACGGCCTCGCCTTCATCCTTGTTCCACTTGGTAATCTGCCCCTCGATCATTTCCATGCCCCATTTGGGCATGGCGATGGGGATGATCTTGCCGGCCATCAGATACCCTCCAGCGCTTGCCGGACCGCTTTCTCGATCTTGTCGGGATTGGGAAGATAAGCCTGCTCCAGATTGGGCGCGAACGGCACCGGCGTATGTGGCGGCGTCACAAGCTTGATGGGTGCATCGAGGTATTCGAATGCCTTGGAGGCTACGAGGCCGGCAATATCGCTGGCGAGGCTGCATCGCGGATTTGATTCGTCCACAACGATCAGGCGACCGGTCTGCGATACGCTTTCGAGAATCATCTCCTCGTCAAGCGGAGATGTGGTGCGAGGATCGATCACGTCACAGGTTATGCCTTCGGCAGCAAGTTTGTCCGCCACCGTGTTGGCCAGATGTACCATGCGCGAAAAGGCGACGATCGTCGCGTCCTTGCCCTGGCGGGTCAGAACACCTTTACCCAGCGGGATCGTATAGGGCTCGTCCGGCACCTCGCCTTTCAACATGTAAAGGAGCTTGTTTTCAAAGAAGACGACCGGGTCTTCGCCCCGGATTGCCGAGGCGAGAAGGCCTTTGGCGTCATAGGGCGTCGACGGCACGATTGATTTCACGCCGGGGATGTTGGTGACCCAGGCGTAATTCGTTTGAGAGTGCTGGGCCGCCGCGCTCATGCCGGCGCCCGTTGTCATGCGTACAACCATCGGCGTCTTCGCCTTGCCGCCGAACATGTATTTGAATTTAGCGGCCTGATTGTAAATCTGGTCGAGACAAAGGCCGAGGAAGTCCGTGAACATGATCTCGGCCACCGGACGCAAGCCCGCCAGCGCCGCACCCGCCGCCGCGCCTACGATCGCCGACTCCGAAATCGGCGTATCGATAACCCGATTATCGCCGAACTTGCCCCACAAGCCGGCCGTCAGGCTGAATACGCCGCCGATCGCTTCCTTCCCCCCTTCCGTGCCGGAACCGCCGACCACATCCTCGCCAAGGACAATGACGGTCTGATCACGCTCCATCTCCTGATGAAGACATTCATTGATCGCATCGCGATATGATTTGACACTCATGATCTCAGCACCGGTCAGTAGGCGTTATAGACATCGGCAAGTGCCGTTTCGACGGCGGGCGGCGGCGCACTGCGCGCGCCCTGAACCGAGTTCTCGATCAGATCGAGAACTTCCGTGTCCAGTTTGTCCAGCTGGGCGTTCGACAGCAGGCCCGCTTCTGTAACGCGCGCACGGAAATGCTTCAGGCAGTCCAGGTTTTCGCGAAGTCGCTGCACCTCGCCCTTGCCGCGATAACGCTGCGGGTCTCCTTCGACATGGCCGTAGAACCGGCAGATCGCCAGTTCGAGCGTGGTCGGTCCGCCGCCGGACCGCGCGCGCTCGACAGCCTCGCGCGTCGCTTCATAGACCGAGAAGAAATCGGAACCGTCTGCCTTGATGGCCGGCATGCCAAACGCCGCAGCGCGCGCGGCGACGTCGCCGGAGCCAACGGCGTAAGCCACGCCTGTGTGCTCGCTGTATCCGTTATTCTCGAAAACGAAAATCGCCGGCACCTTTAGAACGACGGCGAGGTTCATCGCCTCGAACACCGTACCCTGGTTGCACGATCCGTCGCCGCCGAATGCCACTGCGACACCGCCATCGCCCTTGTTTCGCGCCGCGATGGCAGCGCCCACAGCTATCGGCGGTCCACCGCCCACGATGCCGTTGGCGCCCAGCATACCTTTGCCCAGATCGGCGATGTGCATCGAACCGCCCTTGCCGCCGCAAATGCCGCCAGACTTGCCGTAGATCTCCTTCATCATGCCCGGCACATCTACGCCCTTGGCGATGCAATGGCCGTGGCCGCGATGCGTGCTCACAACGTAGTCTTTGTCCGTCAGATTCTCGCAGACGCCTACGGCACACGCCTCCTGTCCCGAGTAGAGATGCGTGAAGCCGGGAATTTCCCCTTTCGCGATCTCGATGTGAAGGCGCTCTTCGAACTCACGAATGGTTTTCATGAGGCGATAGGCTTTTTCAAGCTGATCGCGGTTAAGCTGCATGGCCGTTTCCTCTATGTTTCCCGCTGTCGCGTCTTGTAATTCGAACGTCCACCCGTCCCCGTAACGAAGGCGGCTGGAATGCCACCTCCAAACGACGCGGCCCGGACGTTCCCTGACTCCGTGTCCTATTTCTTTGCGAACAGCGCGGCAACACCCGCAATCTGCTGGTTTACGTGAAGGCTACCCCGAACGGCGAAAACCGGCAAGTCTGTTTTTTTTGTGATGACGCGGACCCTGCGTGGCTGATGCCAATCGAAAAAGGACCTCTCCAACGATCCCAACCCGCACCTGCGATCTGCGGCACTCACCAGGGATGAATCTCACCATTCCATTTGTAGAACTTTCCCGTATCGGCCTTCGAGAGCGACGCGATCACCTTCCGGATGCCCGCAGCGCTTTCGGCAGACGTGATATCGGCCTGCGGTCCCCCCATATCCGTCTTCACCCAACCCGGGTGGATCATGCTCACAATGACATTCCTATCCCTTAAATCGAGCGCCAAGGCTTGCATCACCTTGTTGACGCCCGCCTTGGCGCTTGCATACGCATAGGTGCCGCCGTAGGGCCAGGTGGATGCCGCCAACTGACTCGTTACCGTCATGATCCTGGGTTCTTTTGCGGCCTCCAGATTCCTGAGAAATGCCTGGACAACCCGGAAAGGTCCAATCGTCATGACATTGAATGCCTCTATCCAATTCTGAAAATCGATGTTCTCCAATGTCTGGTTCTGACCGCCGAGAATGCCGGCATTGTTGATAAGAATGTCGATCGGTTCGTCACCGAGATCGCGTGCGGCAGTCGCTATTGATTGCGGATCCCCCACATCCATCGCCAGGACCGACACACGGCCGCCGGAGGATTTGGCCAGGTCGTTCAACTCGCCCGCCTTGCCGGGTGATCGGGTGAACGCGAAGACGCGGTCTCCATTTTCGGCATATTGCCGTGCCAGTTCCAGACCGATTCCCCGGTTCGCGCCGGTGATCAATACATTGGCCATCCTACCCTCCTCTTTTTGAACCATTATCATGCCGTTTTTGATGAAAGCGCCTTATATCGCAGCGGAAGCGTATTCGCCGCCCGGCCGGCTGTCGCTTTTCTTCGCAAATCCACCAATTCTGGAATAGCATACAATATTGGCCGCGGGAACGCCATAAATTCCAATCAGTCTTGTCATCTGCCAGATCGACGATTAGCATCCTAAAACCATTACATGTTATGCAAATGAAAAGAACATCGACGTGATATCCAGTAAGGCATGTCCGGTTCTGGAGAACGCGACGAAATCATCGGCGGGCTAGCTGTTGGCGCACACCGTTCCGATCGCTAAAAAACCACAGGGAGGAAACGTCATGGGCATGTACGAACAGTTCCGGCTGGACGGAAAAGCTGCTCTTGTGACCGGCGGGGGCCGAGGCATCGGCAGAGGCATCGCACTCGCACTGGCCGAATGCGGCGCTGATGTGGCTGTGCTTGCGCGTCGGCAGACCGACGTCGATGCGGTGGCAAAGGAAGTCGAGAAAAGAGGTCGACGCGGGCTCGGTATTGCCGGTGACGTCATGGATGACTCGGTCATACCGCAGGCACTTGACCGGGTGGTCAGGGAACTCGGGCACATCGATATCATGGTGAACAACGCGGGCGGAAACCTTGATCGCAAACAACACCCGCTGCCGCAAATCACGCTTCAGAAATGGGACGAGCAGATCGCGCTCAACATGCGGCACAAATTCTTTGGCTCGCAGCAAGCGGCGATGCGCATGACCAATGGCGGCCGTATCATCAACATTATTTCGATCGCGGCTTTGCAGCCCAGTCCGGGGTTCGGCGCCTATTCCGCAGCCAACAACGGAATCATCGCCATGACGCGCACGCTCGCCGCGGAACTCGGACCGCTGGGGATCACGGTCAATTGCATTGCGCCTGGCGCGGTCTTCACGGATCTGTTTGAGGAATCCTTCCATGTCACGAAGGACGAGGCGGACAAGATGTTCCTGCCGTCGATTCCCGTAGGACGCATCGGCACGCCCGAAGATATTGCGGCAGCGGCTATATTTTTCGCTTCCCCTGCAGCAGAATGGACAACGGGGCAATGGCTTGCTGTTGCCGGCGGGCCTTGACAATCGGGCACGACCGAGCCCCAAGCGCATTCACTGATTGGGGACCGGTATGAAATTTACCAGATAGGCGAGCCTGAGTTCCCTCATGTCGCCGCCCGACAAGAATTGCCGATTCTGGAATCGCAGGCATAATTACGCAGTACGTTACAGAATTAATCGCTATGATATCGGGTGCCGCCAATAGAGCGACTACGCGAACAGCTCTTACGCAACAAGGGAGGAACCGCCATGAAAGTGTTGAATCGTCCGATCTTCCAATATGCCTATTTCGTCAACGACATCGATACGGCAGCAATGAAATGGACGAACCTATTCGGCGCCGGACCATTCTTTCGCGTGTTCCATCATACGGTCGCAGTCGATAAGCGAGGTTACTTCCGCTACCGGGGGGACACGACAGAATCCGATGTGAGCTATGCATTCGCCTATTGCGGGCCCGTGCAGATTCAATTGATCCAGCAACACGACAACAGACCGTCGATCTACACAGAGATGTTCAAGCAGGGACAGGAAGGCTTTCATCACGTCGCCATCCTCAGCGCGGAATTCCAGCGCGACAAAAGCGATTTTGAGGAACAGGGGCTCGACCTCGCCGTGGAGATGTGGGCCGTGGCCGACGTCGTTTACTTCAATGCCGTAAAACAGATCGGTTGTTTCGTCGAAATCCATGGCGACAACGAGGACATTCGGGAGGTCTTCAGGAAATGGAAGCATGCGCATGACACATGGGACGGCAGAACCGATCCGCTGCGCTGACGACGCGCGTTCCAAATGAGCCGTGTCAGTAACACTGCGCCGTCCGTGCGCGGTCGTCGGCCCATGCCGTACAGTTCTTGCCGCGCAGTCGACCTCAATGTTATCGAATTGAAAAATACCCGTTTGCGTTTCAGCTCCGAACCAGGATCGAATCTTCCGTCCATGGCGCCTTTGGTCCGGTGGATTTGTCCTGATACCCCTGGGGCAATTCTTCGATCATGTCCCAGGTCGCACCAAGACGCCCATAGCCGATGAAGAAGGCGATGAACATTCCAAGTTCAACAATCTGTGCCTCGCTGAAATACAGCCGCAAATCGTCGAACGTCGAATCGTCGATCGCGAAGTGATCGATTGCCGAAAGATCGGCATATTGAATTGCCGCTTTTTCTGCATCGGTCAGATCGGGCGCTTCCTGGGGACGTTCCAGAGAACAGACCATGCCTTCCGTCAATCCATCGTCAACGGCAGATTTGTAGCGGATGGCCATGCAGCTGCGGCATTGATTGTGGAAGGCGACACGTAACCGTACGAGCTCCACCAAACGGCGCGATAGCGTCCGGTTTTTGAACAGGGTGCCGCTAAACGTCACAAGTGCTTTCGCGAGCTCCGGCGCATTTGCCATCATGCGCATAAGGCCCTGTTCCAGCGGCGTGCCCTCATCCGCCAAAGTCATGGCACGCAACTCAGGGTCCCACTGCTCGACGGCAATTTTCTTAATTCTGGTCATCCTGATTTCCTCCAGTTTGCTAGTCGTCTGCGCCCAAAATCCGGCCGACTATATTCTTTGTGTCTCACTCCGGTGCGATGGAAAGTTCGATTCCGTCGATGTCTGCCGAGCATACAATCTGGCATGACAACCGCGAATTCGCGGCCACTGCGAGCGCCATATCGAGCATATCGGTCTCGGCGTCGGATCTTGGCGACAGCCTCTCGAACCATCCACCTTCGACATAGACATGGCAGGTGGCGCAGGCGCACGCGCCGCCGCACTCAGCAGTGACGGCGAGTCCCGAATCGCGCAGAATTTCCATCACGGTCCAGCCCTCGCGGCCTTCCAGCGTGTGTTCGGCGCCTTCGCGGTCGGTTGCGATGATCTTCACGTCTGGTACCGTTGCGCTCCTCGTTCCGATCTGACGCATCCGTCACGTTCCATGTGGACGTTATGCGTGGGTGACGATTACATCACAATCCGTCGAAAAGTACAACACGTTCTAACTTGATTGGGAAATTGGGCTCGGCAGTCCATGGCGCAAGTCGTCCCGTAAAACTCCAGGGATAGTGCCGCTATTGGAGTCGCGCCGCCGTTGCCATCCTGAGACAGGTCTTGAGTGCGGCATCGACACGATCCTGTGTCGCACCACGCGTTATGCCGCGGACGATCGACAGAAACGAAATCTTGGCCTCTATGGCCAGTTGCTTGTCGTCAATTCGACCACGCGCCCAATCCTGCAGACCGATCAGCCTGTTATTGGTCAACAAATTCATCACGTAGTCCATATCGAAACCCGCAATCGTGTCACCGTCTCGCATCGTTTTCTGGAGCCATGGCTGGCAGCCTGCCGCGGCGCGCGCCGTGTCCTGGATAACCTTGTAGATGCGCGGATCGACGGTCCCTGAGAAATAGAGGTCGACATAGTGGCGTGCATAGGGCTTGTTTCCGAAAACGGCCTTGCACGCCTCATCGATTGCCTCAAGCAACCCAGGAAGAGTCATAGGGGAAGGGCCCCGCGCGAGCGGCAACCTTTGATAGAAATCCTCGATTGCCGCGGCAATCAGGCCTTCCTTGTCGCCATAGGTGGAATAGATTGTCGTCACAGAAACGCGCGCGCGACGGCCGAGTTCGCGAATCGTGAACCCTTCGGGCCCTCCCTCGGCGATCATCTCCTTCGCGACGTCAAGCATGCGCCGCCGGCGTGCAAGTATGGAGTCGCTGACATAGCTTCCCCGCTTGGCGCGGGGGCTCCGAACGCTCGCGAGAGCTTTTGCCGGCGCCGCCGCATTGTGTCGCCGGTTCGGCTTTTTCACCGCTTTGACGAACTGGGATTTCGGGGAGCCGGATTTCGATGCCATGGGGTACAAACACCGTTTCAATATGTTGATTGATCTGGGGAAAACTGTCGACCTATGGGTGAAACTTGCAGGTACTTGCGGGCGCCTGTCAAACACTCCGACCTTTGCGAGACTGGAAAGCAGACTTGGCTTGCGTGCCGGTGGCATTTTTTCGACGGCCTACGGTTTTTCGATGTCGGCGGTTCGAACAACGGAACCGGTTCGAAATCGCGCGAGCCGTATTGTTAACCCCCATCTAAAACCATAACATGATACGCCTTTATTGAAGTCAACTGGGATACACAGAGCAATAAAATAACAAGGAGTAGCAACTCGTGTCGGTTCTCGATTTGTTTAAGCTGGACGGTCAGGTCGCGGTTGTGACGGGAGGTGGCAAGGGAATCGGCCGCGGCATCGCACTTGCGCTTGCGGAAGCCGGAGCGGATGTCGCCGTGGCCGCACGCTCGCGAGCCGATGTGGATACCGTGGCGGAGGAGATCAGCCGTCGCGGACGAAGAACCGCCGCGTATGTGGTCGACGTTACCGTCACCGCCGAACTCGACCAGCTTGCTGAGAGCGTAGTGGCTCAGTTCGGCAAGCTCAACATCTGGATAAACAATGCTGGAGGTCTGCCGGACGCGACACCGCGTTATTTGACCCGAACGCCCGAAGATCGCTGGGACGCGCAGATCAACCTGAACCTCAAGGCCGTGTGGGCGGGAGCAACGGCCGCGGCGCGGCAAATGAAGGATGGCGGCGCGATCATCAACACCTCTTCTCGCGCGGCATTCGGTGGCCATGTAAAAAACGGCCCTTATGCGGCTGCGAAGGCTGCCGTGAACAGCCTGACACAGACGCTTGCTCTGGAATTGGCGCCACGCATTCGGGTCAACGCCATTGGACCCGGACCGGTCCGCACGCAGAACTTCGACGAATCGATCCGCCTCGACGAGGAAAAAGCCGAAGCGTTCCGAAAGAGTTTGAATATTCCCCTTTCACGCTACGGCACACCGGAAGATATCGGTGCGGCAGCTGTGTTTCTCGCGTCACCGGCGGCAGGATGGATTACCGGGCAATGTCTTTACGTTGCCGGCGGAACGTGACGGGCGCGGCGTCACTTTGTGTCGAATACCAGCAGCACATTTCCCGGCATGGCGCCGGCAAAGCTGTAGCCGGATTCCACGATCAGCGCCCCATGATAGGCAATGGGCGACGTGCCCCCGCCCATGGAACCACCGGCCGCCTCCCCGCCGCCAACGGTCTTGACGCACTTCGTCGTGTCGAACCTCCACAGGACATGCCCGGTATTGGCGTCATAAATGCGAAGCCAGCCGTCGCTGGCACCCGTCAGCACCAAACCATCCGTCACGCTGGCCGCGGCTGCGATGCCAAGCGAGCAATTCGGACCGCGCCCCTGGCATGTGCTTTCCTGATTGGGCGCTTTCCAGAGGAATTTGCCGCTGCGCAGATCGATGGCATACAAGCCCGGCTTCGCCGGCTCCGGATAGCTCCGATTGTCCGGCGGATCGCTGATGGGCACGAACACTTTGTCGCCCTGGACCGCCATGCCGAAATACACGCCGGCCTTGATGCCGCCGCGACCGACCTTCGTCTTCCAGATCAGCTTCCCGGTGTCCGGCGCGAGCGCGTACACCCATCCGGACTTTTGCCCCGCAACGACAAATTGTTTTCCATCGCTCGACGTCGCAAGTATGGCGGCGGCACCGAAATCGAAGTCGGGGCCATCCTCCTTCGGGCAGAGTGTCGAAACAGCCAATCCGCACGCGCCATTCCAGGCATCGCGCGCCGTCGCCTGGTAGACCCATTTGAATTTTCCGGTCTTCAAATCGAGCGCGACAATCGCGTCGCTGATTTCGTTGGTCGGCGAAGAATAATTGTCGCCCGTTCCGAAGTAGAGGACGCCTCTCTTCTCATCGATCGCCGGCGTGTTCCAGATCGGCGCACCGGAAGGTCCGAATCTTCCGGCGCCGGAACTGTTGACGCCCTGCGGAGCTGGTTTAGCCATCATATAGCTTTGCCAGGCCCGCTTTCCGGTCAGCGCATCATAGGCGACGATCGAACCCCGGAAGGTGCAGCATTCATATCTGGGGTCAGCGATGGCCTCTTCCAGTGACGAAACCGGTACATAGAGCCGGTTGCCGTAAAGTACGGGCGATCCGGTGATTGTGGTGCTGGGATGGGGATCGACGCGATCGCGCCAGGCCTGTGCCCCGGTCTCCGCATCGACAGCATAAACATTGCCGACAATATCCCCGAAATAGAGGAGCGGCCGGGCAGATTTGTCACCCGCATTCCAAGGGGCCACCACAATGCCGGTACGAACCTCCGCGCTGGCGTGAAACTCCCAGCGCAAACAACCGGCCCGACGGTCGAGGGCGTAGACGGTCCCGCTCTCGCTGCCGATGTAGATGGCTCCGCCGGCCAAAGCCGGATGCGACCGGACCCGTGTTGCCCCCGCGAAACCCAATGCCCATTTCAGCTTCAGCCGACCTACATTGCCGACATCGATGCCACCTGTGGTCGCCGGGATGTCGCGCGTATTTGTGAGAGTGACGCCCCAGCCCGGAAATACCGGCGGTTCGCGATTGTCGAAAACAGCAGCAGATCCCTTGCAAGCGGGTGGAGCGAGTCCACTGTCGCTTGCGATGTTCTTGCCTGCGAGAAACTGGGCAACCGCCTTTTTGTCGGCATCGGACAGGTCACTGGCCTGGACCTGCATTGGGCCAGTCGTCAACACGCGATAGATGGAAGCCGGAGTCATCAACTGCAGAATTGTCACCGCAGGCGCGTGGGCGATGCCGTGTTCGTGGCATGTGGCGCAAACGTTCTTGAAGACGGCGGCGCCCCGATTGCCCGCCTGCGCGGCAAGGGGGCCGAAATCCTGACCCGGCTTGCCCAGTGTCACGGGCGCACCACCAGGGGAATTCTGCCCAGTTTGCGCAGCGGAAAGCGTGGGGGCCGACAGCAGCGGCAGGACCAGGCCAATCGCACCGGCCAGCAAACTTGCGCGCTTCAGCGAACCCATGATTTCCCCCTATGGCATTTTTTTGACCTACAATCGCAAGCGGCGCCAGAAGCCTCCTGCACGAACGGAACCCATTCGTCGTACACGTTATAGTTTTTAACGGTCGTCGCAAGGCCCAGCGAGCGGGTG
>Ga0302324_100007077_pt1 | contig 23966 bp, 18 predicted proteins | sample Palsa_T0_1_FD_201949 | JGI IMG/M metagenome (GOLD analysis project Ga0302324, IMG submission 201949) | Peat permafrost microbial communities from Stordalen Mire near Abisko, Sweden - Palsa_T0_1 | ecosystem: Environmental > Terrestrial > Soil > Palsa > Peat permafrost | place: Sweden: Abisko... | reverse complement strand
AAGATTCATCCCATGCTGGCGGAGTCTGTGGAGAAGGCGTTTGACGGGGCGGAGTGGCTGTTTGAAATCAAGTGGGATGGGTATCGCGCGATCGCATTCATCGAAGGTGGCAAGGTCCGGCTGGTGTCGCGGAATCAGAACGATTTGACGCCGCGCTATCCCGAGTTGAAAAGCATGGCCAAGCTCATCCGAGCGAAGACGGCGATTCTGGATGGCGAAGTGGTGGCGCTCGATGCCGAGGGGAAAGCGTCGTTCAGCCTGATGCAGCAGCGCACAGGATTTCGTCCGGGCGGGAAGCGCGCGGTGGGGAATGCCGATGTGCCGGTGCTGTATTACGCGTTCGATCTGCTGTATCTGGATGGCTACGACTGGCGGCGCGTGCCGCTCGAGGAACGCAAGCGCAAGCTGGCGACGCTCCTGGCGAAGGGCGAGGATGTGCGATTTTCCGATCACTATGCGGAGCACGGCAAGGCGCTGTTCACGATGGCACAAAAAAAGGGACTGGAGGGAATTGTCGCCAAGAAGCGCGCCAGTTTCTACGAAGAACGCCGCAGCCGCGAATGGCTCAAGATCAAGATCAGGCAGACGCTTGAGGCCGTTGTCGGCGGCTATACCGAGCCCGAAGGCAGCCGCGCACATTTTGGTTCGCTGGTGCTCGGACTTTACGACAAGAAGGGTCGGCTGATTCATGTGGGGCAGGCGGGCAGCGGCTTCGATCAGAAATCGCTCGCCGAGATTTGGAACCTGCTGAAGAAGCTGGAGACGAAGAAAAATCCGTTCTTTGGAGAAGTTGAGGCGCTGCGCAAAGTATTTTGGGTCAAGCCGCAACTGGTGGCGGAGATTGAGTTCGCGGAATGGACTGGGGGCACCAGCGATGGCAGCGGTCCGAAGCTGCGCGCGCCAGTGTTCCTGGGACTGCGCGACGACAAGGACCCGAAGGAGTGTGTGCTGGAGGAAGCACGGTAGCCCGTACTCAGTACTCACTACTCAGTAAAGGCAAAGCTCGCGGCCTCTGGTTTTACTGAGTACTGAGTACTGTGTACTGAGCACCTACTTAACGTCTTTCATCGCGAGCAGCGTGCCATAATCGCGGCCGGTGGGGTCGACGGCGCGGGCCACGACGCCAGCGAACGCATCGCGCAATTCGGGGTACTTCGCCACCAGAGCTTTGATGACCGCGATGTTGATTTGATAGACCTGGTCGGTGTTGGAAACATCCGCGGCCTGATACTTCACGACAAGGTCCAGGTTATCTCCAACGGCCACCGGAAAGAGCGCCGTGAGCTTATAGGTGGTGGTTCCCGCAGGCAGGTCTGTAGTCTTGCCGTTGACCGGGACATCGGTTGGCTGCGCGCTTTGCAAGTCAGCATAGAGCCGGTCCGTCGCCAGAGTGCTCATGAAGGACAACGGAGAGATCAGGCTGCGGGCCTGCAAATAGAAGAGCCAGGCGTTGTGCCCCTGGCCCTTCGCCTTATACTCACGGGCGCGCGCCACGAACCAATCGCTGTCGTGGGCTGCGGTCTGCGCCGGTCCAAGGTAGAGGTCCGCCAGCTTCCAGTCGGTTCCCACCTGTTGCAGGATGGCGGCGAAGTGGGTTCGCATCTTCGGGGAATTCGCGTCCATGAGCACGATTGCATATTTTCCGGGCGTCAGATTGTCGAAATAGAAAGCGGCGCTAGCGGGGGTCTGGCCATTCTTGCCGAACACTCCGCACAGAAATTCGGCGTGCGGAAGCGGATACTTGCCTACGGTTTCGAGCAGGAAAACTGACGGCGACGAGGCCTGCGCGCCCGCCAGATCGTCCTGTCGGTCTTTGACTCTGGCCTCGACGGCAGAAAAATCGGAGGCCAGGCTGGGGGTGGCATTCTGCCGCAAGGAGGCGACATCGCCCTTGGCGGCCGTGTCGAAATAATGCTGGCCGGCGGCGCTGATGGCGGTTCGGGTGGCGTCTTCGAGTTCGCTTGCCGTTCGGCAACTCTGCGCGCGGGCGTTCACGGGCAGGAATGCGAGCGCCGACAACGCAACCCAGATACTAACGGTAAGCCAGCGGGACACCGAATGGGTAGCGGATTCTGCCTTTACTTTCATCGGGTTGGACGCCTGACTTAAGTGTACGCCTGCAAACGCCTGCAAGGTTGAGCTTTTGCTCCGCTTCAAATGCTGGAATGGAATCGACTTGTGGATCGTCGCCGGCTCGTTCCCAAAGCATCCCGCCGATGCAAGAGCGCAGGGTTCAAACGTTCTCTGGTCAGACATTGTAAGCGCCGGTTCCTGCGCACCGTCCCGGTGCTAGAATTTGGGTGAAGGCGTTCTAGCGGGATCCCGAAAGTCGGATCCCTGGGGTCAGATTCGTGGAGGAGTGGTTATGAGCACGGGATGGAAATTTACGAAGGTCGCCGGAGGCCTGGTCCTGTGCGCCGCCATGTTCTGCCCGGGAATCGTCAGCCCTTCCAGAGCGGCATCCGCGCAGAGCCATAAGAAGGCGAAGAAAGCGCAGCCGTTGCCTCCTTTGCCATCCGGGCCGACGGGACCGCTGCAGCAGCAGATCCCGCTGTCAGCGATGGATCCGGTGCCGCCGCAGGTGAGTTATCAGAACTCGCAGCTCACCATTGTGGCGCCCAACTCGACGCTGGGCGACATTCTGCGAGCCGTGCGCAAGCAGACCGGGGCGGAAATTGACATCCCTACGGCACCGGAGCGGGTGGTGACCCATCTGGGGCCGGGGCCGGCGCGGGAAGTCGTCGCCGAACTGCTGAACGGATCAAGGTTTAATTATGTGCTGCTGGGATCTCCTGCGGACGACTCGACACTGACGCGCGTGCTGCTGGTGGCAAAGACCGAACCGGACGCGACGGTTGCCCTAAAACAGCCCGCAAACAAGCCCCAGCCAGCCGAAGCCGAGGCCAGCGACGCGGCAGCGACGGAAGAGACTACGGACGCCGCGGCGGACGAGGCGGCGGCAGAGGCGGAACAGCCGGCTCCGCCTCAGGATCAGCAGCCGGGAGTGAAGTCGCCGCAGGAAATGCTGCAGGAAATGCAGCAACGCCAATTGCAGTTGCAGCAGCAGCAAACGCCGGGGCAACCACCCGTGCCGGGCGCGGGAATACCGCCGCGGACGCCGCCGGACCAACAGCCGCAACCACAATAGGCAGAACGCCGGTCAGGGGCGGTTTCCAAGGATATTTTCGGGATGTTGCTCGGAGCGAGCCGCGAGCAGCGAATCGCCGAGAGTTTGCTTGAGGAGTTGCCAGTCGCGGGCAACTTCGGTTTCGGAGATGCTCTGCGCCGACTTGCCCCGCAACTCTAATTGAAGGCGGGCGGCGAGAAGCTCACGCGTCAACTGCGGAGGAGCGTTTCCGCTCAGGACATTATCCGCAGCCACGCCGATTCGAACCAAAGCATCTCCCACGGGTATTTGAAGAACCGGCCGGCCCTCAACATCCACTTCGGTCTTGGCCTTCGATTGCAGCCGCTCCCAGGCCTTGCCGGGATTCAGCCCGGTCGCTTCCGAATCAGCATCCGCCAGAAAGTGATTCAGCTGCCGCTGAAAGGCCCGGACATCTTCGCGGTCCAAGGGCCGTTCGGGATCGCTGCCGGCCACGAAGACCATGGCGTTGCGCGCGGCGTCGAAGTGGCCCGCGCCGGTGCCCAGGTAGACTGCCGCCACACACCCCGCAAAGATCGGGGTGAAGACGATGCTGGGCACGATATATTTCTTTGATCGAATAAAGGAATCGACCACTCCCCGCGCGGTCGAACTGCGAGGCATGCTGCCCGGAACCTGCGCGATGATCAGGCGCGAAAAATGGATTTCAGGATGGTGGTCGCTGAACCGGATGAGCCTTTTCGCCATCTGCTTGGGCGTGGTGATTCCAACATCGGTGACGATGCTGCGACGGAGAGTCTTTGGGTAATAGAAATTAAGAACGTCCTTGGCGAAATCTGCGCAGTTACGGGAAACGAGGTGGAAATGAGATTGGTTCGGCGAAGAGTTGTAGTTGCGGATCAGAGCTTCGTCCTGCGCGGGGGTGGTTGCAATGTCGAAGCCGTAGATGGTGCGATCATAGGACGAGCCGACAAGCTCATACCAGTCTCCGCCCGGAGTTTCGCCATTCTTCCCGTCGGGGACGATGTCTTCGAGGTACTTGCGGCGGTAGCGGTCGCGCAGGAAAGCGGTCATCTTGGCATTCGCGATCAGCGGCACATCTTCGGGGCGTTCGACGGCGTACAGATAGGGGATAAGAGGAATGGCGACCCAGTCGTATCCGCCCACGCCATCGTAACGGCTGAGGACAACTCCCGTTTCCCCAGGAGCACAGCGGCGCAGAACGAGCGGGGTATCGGCGCAGACGCCGGAGAGATAAACGGCGGCATGGCCGGTGGCAGTAAAAAATCCGAGCTTGCCGTAGGGTTCTTCCAGAAGCAGAGTCGCCGAGGCGCCCGCAAGAGAAGCACAGGCGAAAAGCATCCCGAGCAGTTGAACCAAAGAGCGCTGCATTGGTGGGATGTGGCATCGTAACATGATCATCCCCAGATAGCTGGACTAAGCCGCTCCCTTTAGAACCCTTTAGGCAAAGAATAGTTGTCGCAAATCGGAAAGACTAGTTACGGAAGTGAGTGGAAAACGGCTCCCAGCGGACCGAAGTGCAGTGAAGATTCGATGAAATAGAAGGGTTAGAAGCGTCTTATGCGGTTGTTCGCGCGCTAATCGGTGGATGCCGTCAAACGATTCCTGGCCCAGAGGGCGCTTTCGCGGACAGATTCATCTTCATCGGCGGCGAGCTGGTCGAGCAAGGGCAGGAAATCCCGGTTTGCGCTGTTGCCCATAGCGATGGCAACGTTGCGGCGGAGATCGGAGTGCTTGGTGCGGCGAACGGGCGATCTGCGGAAGACGGCGCGAAATTCTTCGGGGGACATTTCGGTAAGCCACGCCAAAGCAGGATTCACCAGGCCGGGGCGGGGTTCGAACTCCGGCGCACTGGACGCCGGAGCCTTGCGGTTCCACGGGCAAACGTCCTGGCAGATATCGCAGCCGAAGACGTGGCGGCCCATGCCGGCGCGAAGGTCCTCAGGAATCGATCCGCGTTTTTCGATGGTGAGATATGAAATGCACTTGTTGGAATCGAGCTGGTAGGGCGCGAGAATCGCGTCGGTGGGGCAGGCTTCGATGCAGCGAGTGCAGGTACCGCAGCGGTCGGGAGCGGGCAGGTCGGACGCTAGTTCGAGCGATGTAAGAATCACGCCGAGGAAAAGCCACGAACCTTTTTTCTGGTTGATGATGCAAGTGTTCTTGCCGATCCAACCCACGCCGGCGTACTTGGCGTAGACGCGCTCGACGACCGGACCGGTGTCAACATAGCTGCGGGTGGTAAGAGCCGGCTGGAACTCGGCAGGCGCCGCCTGGCGCAGAGCGGCTTCCACTTTCTGCAAGCGGCGCAGAACCGAATCGTGGTAGTCCTCGCGGCTCCAGGCATAGCGCGAGATCCACCCCCGACCTGGGTCGTGAACCTGAGTGGAGTAAGGGTGCGCAGTGTTGTAGTTGATGGCGCAAACCACCACGCTGCGGGCCCAAGGCGCGACGCGGGCGAGTGAGCCGCGTTTGAGATCGCCATGCTCGTCGCGGGCTTCGAGGTATTTCATTTCGCCGGCATGACCGGCGGCAATCCACCCCGGAAAATGCTTTAGCTCGGAAGCGTCCGCAGCAGGCGCGATGCCCGAGGCGTCAAAGCCGGCAGCCTCGGCGGCCCGCTTGATGATGTCCCGCACTGCACCGATCTGACTCGCCAACCGTTTCCTCTTTGCCAGTTCCAAAATGGAAATGCAAATATTTTTCCACAGCACAATTCCGTTGCGCGCCCGCAATCAGGGTATAAGCTTCCCGGCAAAGAGTCACGCACCTTCCCTGCGCGTTCTCCGAAATCGGTAACCCAAATCTGACCCAAAGGAGAAAAACATGAAGCCACAGATTCCTCACGCGCAACTAGCGACAACCCAGATATCCGTCATCAACGAGAGCACTGTGTTGACCGATGCTGACGTTACCCCGGTCGTTGTGGCCTTGCAGCAGCAGGTCACCAACGATTTCCGCCCCATTTGGGGCACAGACGCCGAACTCAAGATGGTTCCCCAAGGCACGCCGGCACCAGCCGGGACCTGGCAGTTGGTAATTCTGGACGACTCCGATCAGGCCGGAGCGCTGGGCTACCACGACCTGACTCCTGACGGCCTGCCGCTGGGCAAAGCGTTCGCCGCCAGCGATCTGAAGGCCGGCACTTCGTGGTCCGTTACGGCGAGCCACGAGCTGCTGGAGATGCTGGCGGACCCGAACATCAATCTGACCGCATTCGTACAGAACGCGAATACGACCGGCACACTCTACGCCTACGAGGTCTGCGACGCTTGCGAGGATGACAGCTTCGGCTACCAGATCAACAACGTTCTGGTGTCGGACTTCGTCTATCCCGCATGGTTTGAGAGTTTCCGTGAACAGGGCTCGACTCAATTCGACCGCATGAATCAGATTCAGAATCCGCTGCAGTTGCTGGCAGGCGGTTATATCGGAGTATTCAGCGTGAGCGACGGCTCCGGCTGGCAGCAGCAAACGGCGGAGAAGATTCCCCTGAACGCACGACAGCGCGGTCACGTGGGGTCGCGCCGCGAACGGCGTGCCATCTCCCGGACCCAGTGGATCACCAGCCTGCCCCAGCGCAAGATCACCAACAACGCACAACAGTACCGGCAGCACCTGCAGACGATTCTGCGGCGGAAGGAAGCCGCCTGAGTGGTCGTGCAGTTTCTCCCCCGTCGGCCTCGCGCAAGCGGGGCCTTTTTTGTGCGGCCGAAGTATCCGCAGCGCACAGAATATGAACGTCATAGCTGACAACCGCTGGCGTCCGCGCTATGCTGCCACTATGCGCCCAACCAAGCTGGCCGTGATCTTTCTCAGTCTTGCGCTCTTCGTCTCGTCGGCGGCTTCGTCTGGGTCGCTGGCGCAACAGGCTACTGCGCCCTCGAAGGACGAACTGACCCTGCTCTACGGGGATCACAAGCCAGTCGTCCTATCGGGGGCTGAACTGAAGGCCGTTCCGCACATCTCAGTGACCATCCACAATCCGCACACGAACGCAGATGAGACGTACTTCGGCGTTCGCCTTTCTGATTTACTGGCCAAGATGGGAGCGCCGCTAGGGAGTGAACTTCACGGTAAAGCGCTCGCGAGCTACATTGTGGCTACGGGTTCTGACGGCTATAAGGCGGTGCTGGCGCTGGGCGAAATCGATCCCGGTTTTCATCCGGGCGAAGTGCTGGTCGCGGACATGATGGACGGGAAATCGCTGGACGCGCACTCGGGCTCGTTCAAGCTGGTGGTTACAGAAGACAAGCGGCCGGCCCGGTCGGTACGAAATTTAGTTTCGATTGAATTGAAAGAAGCGCAGTAGGCTACACGCCGAGCTTCTTGACTTCTTCGTTGTAATACTTGCGATAGAGGATGTCCCACTCCTGCGAGCCTTCGAGGATGGTGCGCTTCTGGCCTTCGATCTTCTGGCGGGCGGCAACGTCGATTCTGGCTTCCTGCATGAGCAGCTCTTCGAGAATCTTGCGGGTTTCCTGGCGGATAGTATTGGGGTCTTCAATGAACTCGACTTCATCCATCTGCTTGAGCACGTCGGAAACAGCGCGGGCCAGCACGTTCACTTTGTCGCGGCTGAGTCTCACAGCACCGCCTTGTATTTGCGTACCAGTTCGGTCTTCACCTTGCGGAACATCTCCTGGTAGTTAGCACCGGTCCTCTGCATTTCGTCGGAATAGGCTTCGAGAATGACGCGCACTTCGTCGTTGATGCGGTCCTCGAGCGACAGCTCGTCAACCAGCGCAGCGTTCACCCTCTCGGTCACGGCGGGAACCGACGAGGTGTCGATGAACTTGCCAGCAATCAGTTTCTTGGTGACTTCGCGGGCCAGATAGCCCACATATTCTTTGGAAAAAAGCATGTGTGGATTGAGCGTCCTGCGTGCCGCAATTTGTCAATATGAATCAAAAAGTGTAACACACCGGAAGGCCCTGCCACAGGCTTAAGGTGCCTGCGTGAGAGGCTGGTCGCGCAGAGTGTATACGAATTGGCGGATCTGATGGCGCTCGCGCTCCTCCTGTTGGGCCGACTCTTTGGACGCCTGATCGTAGGCCTGAAGCTCCGCTTTGGACCCGGCAATGTCTCCGATCTGGCGGTAGGCCTGGGCCAGGCGATAATGCGCCTCTTCGACTTGCACCTGCGGGTCCGCGTGGATGGCATGCTGATAGTCGGCAATCGCCCGCTGATAATCTCGCTGCTCGGAATGGAGAACGCCCAACTGCAGGTAGGCTGCGGCGAACTGCGGGTCGAGATGAATCGCCTTTTTCAACAACGTCTCGACCTGCGCCGCGCTGGCCGTGTCCTCGGGTCCCTTCCTCAGCTTCCAAAGGCCGACCGCGTAGTAGTAGTTCGCCTGGGCGTTTTCCGGTTGCTGCATGACGAAACGGCGCAGCTTTTCTACGGCGTCCGCTGCGGGTATAGATTCGGCACTCTGCATTTTTCCCAAAAACAGGTACGGAGCAGAATCGCTGGGATTCAAGTCGGAGGCCTGGCAGATTTTCTGCACCGCCTGATCGTAGGAACCGCGCGCAAACCAGGCCGCGCCGAGTCCAATCAGCATGCGGACCGATCGTGGGAACAGTTGGTTACCCTTGGTGAAGACCTCGAGGGCTGGTTCCGGGGCGTGATGCAGCAGAAGCTCAGAACCCCAGTCAAAGAGATACGTCTCACTGGGATTCAGTTCGGCTGCGCGCTGATACTCGCGCACGGCTTCGAGCGAATTGCCAACCTGTTCCTGGAGATCGCCGAGGGAGTGGTGGAGTTCAGGCTTGTCTTCCTGAGCCAGCAGCGCCTGGAGCTGGTCGCGCTCTCGTTCGCAGGTGCTGAGGCGCGCGGTGCCCGCGAGATCCTTGCCCAGTGAAACAGTCTCTTTGGCAAGCGTTTCCCGGGTTCGCACGATTGCATCGGAACCGTGACCGCCGAGACTTGTTGTGTCGGTGACTCCCGCGACCGTGAATTGGGGTTGGTCAAAGAACTGCGGTTTTCCTGCGGCGGCCGTTTGCCGCGCCTGAGCGTTTTTCAGAGACAGAGTGAGCTCAACGCTCTTGGATTCTTTCGGGCCCAGAAGCAGTGAGGGGATTTCCCCGTCGCCGTATCCGGCCATCTCGGCGCGCAGAGCATAGAGTCCGGCATGCAACGCAGCGAAATTGTAATTCCCGCGCGTATCCGTGTGAGCCGTTAGCAGTTGGGTTGAGTCTTTGGCGCGCAGCTGAATGACTACGCCGGCGACCGGACTGCCCTGCGCGTCGCGCACCGTTCCCCGCAAGGACGCCGACTCTTGCGACTGCAGGGACGGCGGGAGCGAAGTGAAGGACAAGAGCGCCGCTAGCCCGCAACCGAACGCGCGCGCTGACCAAAGTTTTCGTGACACTGCGCAGAGGTGGGCCATGAAGACAGGCTCGGATCAAATGACGCGACGCTCACGAAATTGTTCCAGGTCGCGCTTAACCCGGCATTCTATCAGCCGAGGAATTAGATTCAGCAGCGTTTCTAAAAAGATGTTCCTCGACCTGCTGACGTCCGCAACGCCCAAAGCTCGAACGCCTTACCGCTCTGCTATTGCAATTGCTCAAGCATCTGCTTGGCCTGCGGGTGGCCGGGATGCTGTTTGAGCAGGTCGAGCAGCACGCTGCGAGCCTTGTCCCGTGCGCCTTCCACGGCATAGACGCGCGCCAGATTCAGATATGACTGATCGAACGCCGGGGCAACACGGATGCAATGTTCAAAGCTGTCCACCGCCTGATCGCGCCGCTCCGTCCGCAGAAAGAGTATTCCCAGATTATTGAGCGCCTCAGGATAAACGGGACGAGACTTCACGGCGCGCTGGAGATGTTCTTCAGCTTTGGCTGTGTCGTCGGTCTGCGCGAACACCATGCCGAGGCTGTAGTTCGCTTCCGGATCCTGCGGAGCGACTTCCAGCGCGCGCTCCAAAACCTTGCGGGCCTCGTCATAACGCTTTAAAGAACGATAAGCATTGCCCAGGTTGTCGAGCGACAGCAGATGGCGCGGATTCAATCGCAGAGCCTCCAGAAAGCACGGAACCGAATCGCCGACACGTCCTTCGCGAGTGGCGATGACGCCCAGGTTATTCCAGGCGTCCGGCAGAGTATCAGGATAATTGGCCGGCAGTTTCACCGCGCGTTCAAAGCATTCGCGCGCGGCGGCGTTCTTATTCTGATTCAGGTAGACACTTCCAATACCGTACAGAGCCTCGGCACTCGACGGATCGGCGCGCCAAGCCCGCTGGAAGGAAGCTTCGGCCTGATCGAGATATCCGCGCTGAAAGAACAGAGCACCGTAGGAGAGATAGTTGCGTCCGAATTCGAGCGTGTGCGTCGCGCTTGGAAAAGGGAGTGCCCTTGCCAGCCTTTCTTCGTCGGTATGCGGAATGCGCGGAAAATCTTGTTCCACATGCTCGGGGACGATCATGCCCTGATACACCTTGACGATGTCCCCTTTGCTGTCGATCAGGAACGAGGTTGGAAGGCTCAGATCGCGGTGCCGGTCGAACAACTGGCGATAGAGAATGTTGTAGATGGCGACAACGTCTTCCGACGCGCGCAGAATCGGAAACCTCCATTGCCGAGCAAATACGCGGACTTGTTCACCGCCGGGATCATCCATGTTCACGCTGATCAGCTGCAATCCTTTCGTCTCCCACCTTGGGTGCGATCGCTGGAGCACGCTCAATTCCTCACGAAAATCCGGCGACTTGGCGGTCCAGAAATTCAGAAGCACGGGCCTGCCACGAAGCGCCGACAGTGTCCTGGTTTGTCCGGACAGATCGGGAAGGGAAAACTCAGGAGCGGCAACGGGCGCTAGGAGCCAGGTTTCAACGTCAGCCGGAAGTGAGTCGCCTTCGTTCGCGGCCACTGCGGGAAGAGCAGGCTCTGCCGTACGCATTTTGAACGGCTCCAAGCGCGGCGATTGAGTGCCTTCTTCGACCCAGATTCTGTGATTAATCGGAAGGTCGTGGAGTTCCTGCACAGCACCGCTGGGCCAGCGAACCAAAGCGCGCAACGGTCCTTTCGTTTCACCAAGGCCGAAGAAAACTTCTTTGCTGTGCTGGGAAAGAAAGCCTGACCCAGCTTGAAGCAAGCGCGTCTGGCGGCCGGCGTCAGATTCAATCGTGATTGAAGCGCCGATGGCGTCGCGGTTACTCTTCGTGCCTTGTAAACGGAAGGCAATCGAAGGCGGCAGATCCTTAATTACGTTTTTCAGAATGCGCAACTGCGGAGCGTTGCGGTTCTTCAGGAACACTTCGAGCCGGCCGTCGTGATCGAAGTCGGCCAGGGCAAATGCGCGGCCGTCTTCCACGAAGTCCAGGCCGATGGCCGCGGAAACGTCGGAGTACGTTCCATCGCGGTTGTTGGCGTAGAAAACATTCCGCTCGTAACCGCTCCAGGTGCCGTCGGAACGGATCAACTCGTTGATCGCATTCCATCCCTGCTCGTATTCGTGGGATCCGCGGGCGTCGTCAGGCGAGCAAGCCACGACCTGCCGCCAGAAGAAACTGTTGAGGTCATCGAACGAACGATCCGGGCGCGAGGGGCCCGAGATCATGCCATTCACGATGTAGAGATCGGCGAAACCATCGTGATCGAAATCAAATGCGTCGCTCGACCATGACCAGCGGCCAATTCCCACGCCGGAGGAATCGGTCACGTCGTCGAAAGTATGCCATCGATCGGACAGCCTGTTATGAAACAGCGAGTTTCCCATCGCGTGCTTCTGATATTGGGCCCGAACTTGTTTCGACGAATCTTTCTTGAAGACTTCCTGCATTGATATCCGATCGCCAGCAGCTGTCCACATATTGGCGACGTAGAGATCCTCCGCGCCGTCGTTGTCGTAGTCGAGCCAGGCAAGGCTCATCCCGGCACCGACGTCTTCTACTCCGGCCAGCGGAGCAGCGTCGGTGAAGGTCCCGTCGCCGTTGTTGCGGTAAAGATTCTTGCGGCCAAAATCATTGACCACATAGAGATCGGGCCAACCGTCGCGGTTGTAGTCGCCCCATCCACAGCAAAAACTGTAGCGCGTGTTGTTCTGATTCATGCCCGACGCGGAGGTCACATCGCGGAACGTCCCGTCGCGCTGGTTGCGCATCAGAAAGTTGGGCGGACCATTTTCTGCATTGTGATACGGCGAAGGATACTTGTATTGTCCCGTACCCTGGTAGAAGGCATAGAGACAGAAGTAAACATCGAGCCATCCGTCGCGGTCGTAGTCGGCGACGGCCGCGCCGGTAAAGGTTCCTTGCGGGGGGTTGGCGAACTGGAATGCGTCAGGCCTTTGGCGAAACTTGCAGCCGCCTTCATTCAGAAATAACAGCGGACCACTGGCGCGGACGACGATAACATCCTGCAAGCCATCATTATTGAAATCGGCGAAGAGGGCGCAGGCCGTATTTTCGAGAATCCCCAAGCCGGACGATTCCGTAATGTCTTCGAAGGTTCCGTCATCGCGGTTGCGATAGAGGCGATTGGGCAGGCCGGCGGGCTGGCAAACGTAAAGATCGTCGAAGCCGTCGTTGTCAATATCAGCGACCGAAACACCGTTGTGTCCGTAGACGTCGATTCCGGATGCGCCGTCGAGCACTGTGCGCCAGTAGTCCGTGCCATGCAGCAGCTGGGCTGAGTAAGAAGGGTTGATGCCGAGCGCAGCGGACGCAACGTCCACATACACAGGTGAATTGGAACGGGCCTGGGTTTCATCGAGCACTCGCCAACTGCGGAGAAGAAACTCGCCGGAAGTCGACTGTGCCCATGCCATGTCCCAAGCGCCAACGCGTTGCTCGCGATAGAAACTGGCGCCTGTGCCTACGATTTCATAGCGAATGCGGGTCTTCACGAATCCAGACCCGGAAGACGACGCCGCGGATTCCATGCCTGCGGCGTCAAGCGCCGTTATGTCGATCGCTGTGATCTGGAATTCGGCAGTCACGATCTTCGAGAAGGTGCTAAGCGAGGATATCCACCCTTGAAGAAAGCCGTCACGGTTCACCGCGGATCGACTGGCGAACTTATGTTTGCGAACTTCAAGCGCCGAACTGGACCGCACGACTCGCGACTCTGCGGGCTGAAGCGATACTCCGGAGAAGTCAGCTGCGAGGGACTTGGCGAGGGCCTGCGCTTCCCCCGGGGAACGCAGTAGGCTGGCGCTCCACTCCGCTAGAATCGCGGCAATCTGGTCGGCATATTTCTCGCTGATGAAGTCGTCGGCGCCGGCCTGCAATTTCGGCAGCGTGTCATCGAGCGGCCGCTCGCTTCGGTAGTGAGGTTGAACATGAAATCCTTCCCCGGCAGCTGCCTGACTGCGAGTTGCCAAGAGTAAGCAATCCGGGAACCTGAGACCCCACAAGCTCGAGGGAATCAGCGCAGCTCCGGCACCCTGACAGAAGCGAAGAAGAAACCTGCGCCGGCGCAGATCTACAGGCGAAACGTCGCCAGAAGGAAGCTCAACCGACAGCATCTCAGAGGATTGCGGTGGCTTGCCGAGCCTGCTCAGTGGAATTTCCCTCGGTGAATGACGTGTGGCACCGAAACTAACATTCACACTTGGGCCGGTCAAGGCGACAAGACGTCGGAATACGAAAAACTGAAGTAGGCGTTACGGAGCTGGAATCATGGCTTGGGCAATGTTGGAGTGTCCGCTTTCGCCCGTCGGGTCCACCGCCGTGGTCGCATAGCAATAAGTAGCGCCGTCGGTTAGGCCACTGTCGGTGTACTCGGTCACGGAACCCGCAGTTGAACCCACATTGGAATAAGAACCGCAGGAACTCCCGGCAAACAGTGCGCGATAGATGTTATAGCTGGTGACTCCCGAAGTCGCGCTGGCCGTCCATGAGAGGCTGACCGTATGGACGGGCGCGGGCGTGCCCGTGGCTGTGAGGCTTGCCGTGGTAGGCGTGTTGGCGGCAGTGCTGGCAAAGACGACCGACGCCGACGCGGCTCCCGATGAGCCGGGTGTGAACTTAACCGTGAACGTAGCCGGCTGGGTCGGTGTAACCGTGACTGGGAACGAGAGCCCGCTGATGGAAAACTCGGAAGAGCCGCTGCCGCTTAAGGTCACGGAAGATACCGACACACTAGCCCCGGTCACACTCAGCGTCCCGGTTTGAGTGCCGCTGGTGCCCACCACCACAATCCCGACGTTCACAGCGCTAGCGTTCAATGTGCCCTGACTTTGCGTAACCGCGGACCCGCTCAAGCCTATGCTCAAGGCAGGATTGGTGGCATTCGAATCGACCATGACGCTGCCGCTGGCACTGTCCGCGGACTGTGGCGCAAAGGTCACGCTGAAAGAAGTGCTTTGTCCTGATGCCAAGGTCAGCGGAGTACTCAGCCCTGAGATGCTGAAGCCCGAACCGGCTACCGTTGCCTGAGAGACGGTCGCGCTTGTGCCGCCGGTGTTGGTCACCGTTTCGGTTTGCGTCTGACTCTGGCCGACTGTGACGTTGTTGAACGTCAAGCCAGTGAGCGAGGCGCTCAGCGTGGCAGGCGTCGTGCCCTGGGAGTTCTTGCCAGAACTGAATCCCTGGCAGCCCACCAGGGTTGCTAGAGCGAGCACGACGACGAACGCATTCCAGCGAGCGGGGAGGTGGCTCATAAGGGGCTGTGCTTTCAGCTATTCACAACGGCAAACTTAGTGTGCCCGTTTGGAATGGAGTGCGTAAGGTTCCGAAAGGGCATGATCGGGAGGCTCTGGCGGACCAGTCCGTACGGACTTTCATCCGTTCTACCCCACACTGCCGTGCTCTCCGATCCTCTGTGTTTGGTCTTTGCCTTTCTGCCGCGTCGAATGTTGGCGTTTCCTTAGAGTTCCAACTTGGCACGAAGTGGCCGGTTGGAACTTGGCTTGATGTCCTACCGGAATCTAGCTGTTTGACGGCGGGTCTTTGACACTGTAAGACATGCGACTCCCCCCGTCCAGCCTGAGGTCTCACTCCGTCTCCGATTCCCCCCAAATTCACGTTGCCGGTCTCATGCTTCTGCTGTTCACGCTGATCCCGGTCAGCGCCGCCGCATCCGTCCCACAATTGGCTTGCGCACCAGGGATCCTTGGATTTGGCAACGTCGAAGTCGGCCAGACCGAAACCTTGACGTTCACCGTGACCAATGGCGGTCCCACGAGCGTAACCGTGACGAAAATCACCGTGAGCGACTCCGCGTTTGCCACCTCCAGCTTAACTTTGCCAAGGGTTTTATCTGCCGGTCAGAGCGTCGCTCTGAGTGTAAGCTTTGCTCCCAAAACGACGGGGTGGACAAGCGGAACCGTCAAGTTCTTCAGCAATGCCTCCAACGCAACTTTGGCCTTGCAAGCGGGCGGCACAGGCGTGACCAGCGAGTCCCTGGCGGCCAGTCCGTCGCATCTGTCGTTCGGCCAGGTCGTGGTGGGAGACAGCGCCGGTCGTCCGATTGTTCTCACGAATGCGCAATCCTCGGACTTGAAGATATCTTCCGTCCAGACCAGCGATGATTTGTTCTCGATCCAGGGACCATCGTTTCCTGTGACTCTGGGCGCAGGGCAGAGCGTAACGTTGACCGTCAATTTCAGCCCGCAATCGGCGGGCACGGCGGGCGGCAGCGTGTTTGTTTTCGGTCCGGGGCTGAGCATTCCTCTCACCGGCACCGGCACGAAGGGGGCAGCGGTGTTGTCCGTGACTCCGTCGCCGTTGAACTACGGCAGCGTCACGGTGGGAACAACCTATACTTTGCCCATAACCATAAGCGCCTCCGGTGGCAGTGTGACCATTTCGTCGGCGACGAGCAGCAGTTCCCAATTCGTCCTGGACGGAGCTTCTTTTCCGTTGACGATTCCGTCGGGCCAAAGCGTTTCCTTCGGCGTGGCCTTCACGCCGAAGAGCAGCGGAACCGTGTCCGGGTCTCTATCGTTTGCCAGCAACGCCTCGAACCCGTTGGCTACTGAGTCCCTTTCCGGTGTGGGTACACTGACGCCTTACAGCATTAGTCTCTACTGGAATGCTGGCGCGGACGCGGTTGGCTATAATGTATATCGCAGTGCGACCTCAAGCGGGTCGTATTCCAGAATCAACGCCGCACTCGATGCAAACACAGCTTATACCGACAGCACAGTCGTCGGCGGCAATAACTACTATTACGCGGCCACGTCAGTAAACTCCAGCGGACAGGAGAGCGCCCGCTCTACGCCGCCCGTGGAGGCTGTGGTTCCCTAACTCCGTGTTGCGGTAGCAGTCGTCACGCGCCCCCTTCGGCGCTCCGCCCACAAATCCTTCAGATTAAGCCTCCATAGCCCGTTCGTCCGGAACGAAGCTAGCTCAGGTTGTTCGCTGCTCGGCATAACTTCCGTAACTCTTATCTCGCCCACAAAGTAATCATTCTAAATGCCTTAGTGGCACGGACGGGCCATTCTCCATGGCCCCCGGATGCGGTAGTACTAGTACAGGTGGCCAATGTCCCCGGCTCACTAAAGTAATCTGAATGCAATCCTCCAAGTCAATTCCGATGCTCAGAACGGCAATCATTTTCGCGGTTCTGGGGCTCTGCCGTCCCGCCGTGGCGCAACAAGTGTCATTCGCGCTGCTTCCACCTCCGGCGACTGGGCCGGCCCCGATCGTGGCGACGCCGGTGCAACGGGCAACGGCGCAGGAAGCGGCCGACAACCACCGATTCTGGGATCGTGACAACAGCTTTCTGTTTGCAACTTCCGCCGCCTTCAGCGCTGCCGACTTCGTCGTGACCCGGGACAATCTGCGCGCCGGCGGCCAGGAACTGAACCCGGTGGTGAGCTTGTTTGGCCACAGTTCAGCGGGATTGGCGATGAACTTCGCCGGGGAGAGCGTGGGCGTGGTCGGGCTGAGCTACTTCTTCCATAAGACCGGACATCACAAGCTGGAACGCGCGGTTTCCATGCTGAATATTGGGGGATCGGCGGCGGCTGTGTCTTTCGGCATGGCCCATCGCTAGAATCGCGGGTCGCTGATTCAAACCTTCCAACCTCGGCTTCCGACTATCACCCGCGTGGATTCTGGTTCTCGCCCCGCCGCAAAATCCACAGCAGTAGCAATATTCCCAGGAGCGCGATGAGGAAGTAAATGATTCCGCCCTGCCGGTGGAGCCGGCCGGTCAAGTAACTGGGATCGACTTTGCTGGCCAAGACTCCAAGCACAAATATCCGGAGCCCGTTTTTAAGCACGGAGAGCGGGATCGCCGCGGCAACCACCACGGTCTTTCGCCAAAAGGAAAGCAATAGGAGCTGCGCGAGTGCCATGGTCGTGACCAACAGAACCATGCTCGAACGGATGCTGCTGCACTCGGGAGCGACCTCAAGGGTTAGTCCCGGAATGTGCACCAGCATTCCCCTTCGCTCTACTGGAATGCCGAAGGCCGCAAAGAGTCCCTGCGCCGATGCAGCCGAACCTTGCTGCAACCATCCCACGATCGAGGTCACGACGGACGGAGGAAGCGGAACCATCCAAAGTAGAAAGCAAAGCGGAAACAGGGCGCGCCGAAAGGCACGCATGCCAAAGCACAAAATGAAAGCGCCGATCCACCATGCCACCAGCGCCAGAATCGTCAACGAGAGTTGCACACCAGTGGATGAAAGCCCCTTGACGAAGAGCTTGGCCAGCAGCGCGGCAAGCAGCAGAGCGGAACCGGCGACCGCGCTCAAGCCGAAGCGGCCTGAGGCCGATTTCCAGTCCAGCAAGATGAAACCCGCGCTGATCGGAAGTATGAGCAGGATGTGAGTGTACTGTTCGTCGCGCAAAACCAGAGCTAGCAAAGACGAAAGAGCACTCCACCAGATCGTGATGGAAATCAAGACGAGAGAAGAGAAGATCAAGAGTGAAGACGACTTAAGAATCGATCCTCGATTCGGCTGGTTTGCCGGAGTATGGTTTGCCGCAATAGGGGTTGCCACAATATGGTTTCTCGCCCGGCCGGTCCGATGGCCCGGGCACTCCCTTCACGGTAACACTATTCCGCCGGCTCCATAACGGCGGTTCCGCGACTTGGTGCCCCACTTGGATGGTTCCTGGCAAGCCGCGGTAACATCAAAGCAACGGATCGCTTTTCCTTAACGACCCGACGATTGGAGAGTCAACATGCGAGAGTACCGCCAGTTCTATATCGATGGGAAGTGGGTTCAACCGGCCGAAGCCCATGACTGGGAGGTCATCGACCCAGCCAATGAGGAACCCATCGCCATCATCTCGCTGGGAAGCGCCGCGGACGTGGACCAAGCCGTGGCGGCTGCCAATCGTGCGTTTGAGTCCTACTCGCAGACCGCAGTGGAAGAACGAGTCGCGCTGTTGCAGCGCGTGATTGAAGCCTACAAAGGCAAGTCGGAGGAGATGGCACAGACCATTTCGCTGGAAATGGGCTGTCCAATTTCTCTGTCCAGGGCCGCGCAGGTTGCAGCCGGCTTAGGCCATCTGTTCGAAATCATCAAGGTGCTCGAACAGTTCAAGTTCGAGGATCTTAAAGGCTCGACGCTCATGCGAAAAGAGCCGATTGGGGTCTGCGGCTTGATCACGCCGTGGAACTGGCCGATGAATCAAATCGTCGCGAAAGTGGCGCCCGCGCTGGCTGCCGGCTGCACCGTGGTGTTGAAACCGAGTGAGATGGCGCCACTGTCGGCCTATCTTTTTGCTCAGATTCTTGATGAAGCGAAGGTTCCGCCCGGTGTGTTTAATCTGGTCAATGGCGACGGTCCGACAGTTGGGGCCGCGATGGCTGCGCATCCTGGCATCGCGATGGTCTCATTCACCGGGTCGACGCGCGCAGGAGTGGCCGTGGCTCTAGCCGCGGCGCCAACGGTAAAGCGGGTCACTCAGGAACTCGGCGGCAAGTCCGCCCACATCATTCTGGACGACGCCGATCTTGAAACCGCGGTGAAAGAAGGTGTGCAATCTTGCTTTCGCAATACCGGGCAGTCCTGCAATGCGCCCACGCGCATGCTCGTCGCCGGGTCCCGGATGCCGCAAGCAATTGCAGCCGCGAAGAAAACGGCTGAGGCCACAAAAGTTGGCGATCCTCTTTCAGAGGGCAATCATATTGGTCCGCTGGCAAGTAAGGCGCAGTTCGACAAGGTGCAGCGCCTGATTCATGTAGGCATGGCAGAGGGCGCGCGATTGATTGCGGGTGGGCCGGATCGTCCGGAGGGAATGAGCAAGGGTTACTTTGTGAAGCCGACGATTTTTGCCGATGTGCGCAACGACATGACGATCGCGCGCGAAGAAATCTTCGGCCCTGTGCTTTGCATGATCTCTTACGAAGACGAAGAAGACGCGGTGCGAATCGCGAATGGTACGGTCTACGGGCTGTCGGGCTTCGTCTCGGCGGGAGACATCGAACGCGGCCGCCGCGTGGCCAGGCGGATACGTTCGGGCAACGTGCACATCAACAATGCCAGGGTCGACTTCGGAGGCTGCTTCGGCGGGTATAAACAATCCGGCAACGGGCGGGAGTGGGGCGAGGCTGGGCTGGCGGAATTTCTCGAGCTGAAAGCCATCTTTGGCTATACGGCTCGCGCGAAGTGAGACTCACGATCGAACATGCTTATTGGATCATGCTTATTTGTACACGCTTATATTTCAAACATGCACATGATGTCCCGCACGCGTTATTGACGGCGCAAATTAGGATGGCGTAGCGTACGATCAAAGACGCGGGAGGAGTGAATGGCGCTCGGCACTGGATGGTCCAGGACCTGGACCTACTTCGAGGGAGAGTGGCACGAGGGCAATGTACCGATCATGGGCCCCCGCACGCACGCCGCCTGGCTGTGCTCCATCGTGTTTGACGGAGCTCGCGCCTTTGAGGGAGTCACTCCTGATCTTGATTTGCATTGTGCGCGAGTGAATGACTCGGCAAAGAAGCTTTACCTCAAGCCGGCGATCACACCGGAAGAATGGGTACGGCTGGCGCGCGAAGGGATCGCGCGCTTCGACAAAGACGCCGCGCTTTACATTCGTCCCATGTACTGGGCGGAAAAAGAGGGGCCGTGGGTGCAGGCGCACGATCCTGAATCGACGCGATACTGTCTCTCGATCTACGAAGCGCCGATGCGCGCGCCGAAAGGCTTTTCGATCACTGTGTCTCCCTTCCGAAGACCGACGATTGAGACCATGCCCGTCGATGCCAAGGCCGGATGTCTTTATCCCAACAATTCCAGAGCTCTTTTCGAAGCGCACGAGCGAGGCTTCGACAATGCGATCGTCTGCGATATGTTGGGCAATGTCGCTGAACTGGCGACCTCGAATGTTTTCATGGCGAAAGATGGAGTGGTGTTCACACCAATTCCCAACGGAACATTTCTGGCCGGCATCACGCGGCAGAGAGTCATCGGATTATTGCGCCAGGCGGGCGTGGCCGTGGTCGAAAAGACTCTCACTTATCAGAATTTCGAAACAGCCGATGAGATTTTTGCGACGGGGAATTATTCCAAGGTGGTCCCGGTGACGCGCATCGGAGACCGCCCGCTGCAATTTGGTCCGCTCTACGCCGAGGCTCGAGAACTCTACTGGTCGTTCGCGCATTCATGACGGGCGAAATCTTGCGTAAGCTTGAATCTGACAAACCGGGCGCCGCATCCCCGAGCGCCACGACAATTGAGGCGCTCACTGCCATCTGGCAGCGAGTGTTGCAACGGCGCAACATCGGTCCGGAAGATGAGTTTCACGATCTCGGTGGCAACGATCCGCTGGCCGACAGAATGTTTGCCGAGATCGCGCAGACGTTCCGCCGTCAACTTCCCGCAGCTACGATCTGCCATGCGCCTACCATCGCAGCCCTGGCCGCCCTCCTGCAGCAGCCGGACCTGCCACGGTTTTCGCCGTTCGTGCGACTGAAGGCTGGCAGCGGGAAAACGCCGATCCTTATTACTCATGGTCTGGGCGGCCGCGCGAGTTTTACGGAACTAGCCAGACACATTCGCAGCGAGCACCCGGTTTATGGGATTCAGGCGAAAGGCGTCGACGGACTCGAGGAACCGCTGGGCTGCATTGAGGACATGGCCAGCTCTTATCTCGAGGAACTCCGCCTGCTTCAGCCGGAAGGCCCGTATATTCTGATCGGTTATTCATTCGGCGGCCTGATCGCTCTGGAAATGGCGCACCGCCTTCGTGCGGAAGGAAAGCCCGTTGCCCTGCTAGCCCTGGTGGATAGCTACCCGCATCCCCGCTATTTGCCGGCCGGGCAGCGCCTGCGGCTGATCGCAAAGCGGATCTGGGGACACATCTCCGACTTGCAGCGCAAGCCGGTTGGCGCTGGCCTTGCGCAGATTCAAGATGCCGTCAAGCGACGCTTGCCCGTGTCTGACGTTGGCGGTGCGCAGGCGACCCTCACCGAGCAGTATCGCCTCTCGTTTGCGCAGACGATGCAGCGAGTAAGAAAAAGCGATCTGCTGGCCCTGAAGCGATATCGCCCGCGATTTTATCCCGGCAGAATAAGATTTGTGCGGCCTGAGGCCAATTCGTATCTTCCCGCGGACCCGGCGGCGGTCTGGAAGCACCTGGCAGCCGAACTGGAGATCGAAAAAGTGCCTGGCGATCATCTGGGAATGATCACCTCGAACTTTGTCAGTCTGGCTGAGACGCTGACTCGTTATGTGCGTGAAGCGTCGGCGCAGTAACTGGCGCTTCCTATTTTCAGAAGTAGGCGAACGGCAGTCCCTGCTCGCCGCGAGGCAACGACGAGGATGTCAAAACTATGAATGGCGCGGAAAGCCTGGTTCGCTCGCTGGCAGCAGCGGGCGTTGACACGTGCTTCACGAACCCGGGCACTTCGGAAATTCACATCGTCGCCGCGCTTGACCGTGCGCCCGAAATACGGTGCGTGCTCGGTCTTTTTGAGGGAGTCGCCACCGGCGCTGCGGACGGCTATGCGCGCATGGCAGAGAAGCCGGCGTGCACGCTGCTGCATCTCGGTCCCGGCCTGGGGAACGGGCTGGCGAACCTGCACAATGCGAGCCGGGCAAAGGTCCCGATCGTCAACCTGATCGGCCAGCATGCCACGTATCATTTGCGCCACGACACGCCGCTGACTTCCGACATCGAAGCGATCGCGCGTCCTTATTCGAAGTGGTTGCGAACGGCGCGCGATTCCTCCGAGGTAGGACGCGACGCGGTCGACGCTGTAGTCGCCGCCCGTTCCGGATCAGGCCAGATTGCGACCTTGATCGTGCCCGCCGATGTTGCCTGGAGTGAGGGTGGGAAAATCGCCGCGCTCCCTGGGTTGCCGAAGCCACCACTGCCTCTCGCGGCCACAATCGAGCGCTGCGCGGCCGCGCTGCAGTCAGGTTTGCCAACGGCTTTGCTGATGACCGGGACGGCTCTTCATGGCAAGGGACTCGCGACCGCGGGGCGAATTGCGGCGGCAAGTGGCGCGAAGCTCCTGGCACCTTACCCCGTTACCCGCCTGGAACGCGGCAGCAGCATCGCGCCGGTCGAGCGTGTTCAATACGTGCTGGAGCAAGCGGTTGAACAGCTCAGCGGGTTTCGCCATCTGATCCTGGTGGCGGTGCCGGCTCCAGTGGCCTACTTCGCTTACCCGGGAAAGGATAGCGTGCTTACGGGGAGTGGTTGCGAAATTCACACCTTGGCGACCGCGGATGAGGACTGTGTGGGCGCGCTCGAAGCGCTCGAATCAGCGCTGCCGCCACATCCGGCTTTTGTAACCGGCGCGCGCGCCGAACGGCCGCGCCTGCCGAGCGGCGAAATCACGCTGCCCGGACTCGCCGCCGTCGTGGGCGCTCTTCTGCCAGAGAACGCGGTTGTGGTGGATGAGTCGATGACCTCCGGCCGAGGAATGATGGCCGCGACCCGAGGCGCTCCACCGCATAATTGGCTGGGGAATACGGGTGGTTCGATTGGGATTGCCCTGCCGCTCGCTGTAGGTGCGGCGGTGGCATGCGCGGACCGCAGAGTGTTGTGCCTTTCCGCCGACGGTAGTGGGATGTACACACTCCAGGCGCTGTGGACCATGGCGCGCGAAAGCCTCAAAATCACGACTGTGATCTTCGCCAACCGCACCTATGCGGTCCTGAAGCGTGAATATTCTTATCTGGGTGTGGGTGAACCTGGAAGGCGCGCGTTGGACATGTTTGAGATCGGACGTCCCGATCTCGATTGGGTGCAATTGGCCCTGGGCATGGGTGTGCCTGGCACGCGCGTCAGTTCGTTGGAAGGGTTTGCGAAGGCGTTGCGGGAAGGATTGGAAAGCGGAGGCCCGAGCCTGATCGAGGTGCCTCTCTAATGGAGGCCCTTTAGCTGGTCAGAGCTGCGGAGGCTTGTGCGGCCATCTTCGTGAGTTCGGCCTTTACTATTTTTCCGGTCGGAGTAATCGGCATCGCAGGAACGAAAATAATCTGCGAAGGCCGCTTGTAGGGAGCAAGATTCCTCACGGCGTAGTCCGCCAGGTCGTTGGTGGTAAGCGAAGCGTCCGCTAGCAACTGAACGTAGGCGACGACTTCTTCGTCGCCCTCCACCGACCGGCCGATCACAGCAGACTGCACGACGGCGGGATGAGAATTCAAAACCGCTTCAACCTCGGCGGGGTAGACGTTAAAGCCGCGGTGGACGATCAAATCTTTCGTGCGGCCGACGATGAAGAGGTTTCCATCTTCCAGCCGCGCGAGATCGCGAGTGTTGAACCACCCGTCAGGGTCGATCACAGCTGCGGTTTCTTCGGCCGCGCGGTAGTAGCCCTTCATAATGTTGGGCCCGCGCACCCATAATTCACCGGCCTCCCCCGCAGCGACCGGCTGGCGATGAGGTCCAACCAGTTTTACTTCGACGCCCGGGAACGGCGGCCCGATCGAACTATCGCTGCGCGGAGATTCGACGCGGGTCTGG